>MDTD01035304.1_pt1 | contig 41018 bp, 31 predicted proteins | sample 811221 | NCBI WGS metagenome assembly MDTD01 (sample SAMN05326646, study PRJNA326480) | marine metagenome | isolation source: seawater | place: Pacific Ocean: South West | collected 2011
CGGCCGACCCGACGCAGCGCCGATATCTCGCTCGCCGACATGCCCACCGAATCGCTCCGCCGGTCACTGCTATTCTCCGACGCCGCCTTCGCCGGTGGCGGCGGCGTCAGCGGAGTCGGCGTTCCTAGCCCACTGTTCGCTGTCCGCACCTCGTTGGCACCGTAGGGATTACTCAGAAGTCTCTCCGTATCTAAGATGTCCCTCTCCGGAACCCCCAAATTATCGTTCCAAAATCTCTCATCCAACGTATCCAAAGGAAAACTCGACGACGGCACAACGTCGTCGTTCAAGAACCCGTCGCACATTTTGATGAAATCATCCGTCGTCACGCCGCCCATCGCCCCGTCCGCCGCGTATGCGCCCCCACCCCCAACCGGCGGTCGCGCCGCCCCCGCGTCACCGTCCTCGGCGCCCTCGCTCGCCCGCCTCGAATCCGCGTCCTGCGGGTCACGTTCGAGCCGTTGACGGTGATGCATTCGCGCGATTGCGTTCGCAGAGTGCACGCGCTCATCGCACGCGTCGCATAGACACACCTATTCACACGCGCGAAATAATCAAACGAATGATTTTTAAGCGCACACCGTCAGTCTCTCGCGTCGTCTCGCGTTGTCTCGCGTCGTCTCGCCCTCGGCGTCGTTCGAGACGCGTCCCGAAAACCATCCATTCGCGCCAATCTCCCATAGAAACACACGTCACACCCCCGTGTGATACATTTTATCCACGTGCACTTTTCCTCGTCAGCCATAGCTCGTTACGCGTCGAACGTCGCGCGTCTCGCCCTCGCGCGCCTCCTCGCGCCTCGCTCGCGCGCGCCGGGACACCGCATCGACGCGCACCTCGTCCTGCGCGCAATACCAAGTCGCGCGCCCGCTGCATCCCTCACACATCGCGCGGTGCCGCTGCGCCCCGCGCGCACCCTCGGAATGTCCGCGCCCGTCCGCGCGCATATTCGCCCCGCGCGCGCTCGGACGCGCGCGAAACGAGAGGAACGAGCGGCCCGAGGTGTCACCGCCCGCCCGCGCGCGTCGGACCCGCGCCGGGCGCCGCCGTCTGTCGACGCGCGGGCGCGCGGGAGTGGGAAATCGGGTGGGGAGAGTCACATATCGACGAGTCACAAACGGTCAATGTGCGTCGACCTCGGAGGTTAACGTGTGGCGTGACTTTTCGGGTGTTTGTTTGGTGAATGATGGTGGCATGTGGTGGTGTATATGGGAAAAGAGGGTCAGCGGTGGGTCGTGAACGGTCAAATCAACATCAATTGTAACGCTCGACGCGAGTGAAACGCACTTCACGCGATCGCGGACGTGACGGCCGATGGAACGCCGACGCGCGCGAGAACGCGACGGATCAGGACCGCGATGACGTCCGTGGACGTGGAGGAGACACTTCGCGCGCATTGGCGCGAGGATGGACGAGGGCCGGAGGCGGAGGAGGCGTTGCGGCGCGCGGCGAACGCGAGCGCGCGAGAGCGAAGGTGCGCGAGCGGCGCGCGAGAGGGCGATCGCGGTGGTGATGGCGACGTTTTCGCGTCGTCGTCGTGCGCGTTGGTGTCGTGACGCGGTGTGACTGACTGGACGGCGCGCGCCGCGTCGGGTCGCGTAGGGTGAGAATGGCGAAGACGCGCGACGTGACACTTCGCTCGAGCGAGGACGAGGGCGCGGCGAAGACGGTCGAGGAGGCGAGACCGAGGGCGGACGTACCCCCAAGAAGGGAACCGAGCGACGCGGAGATGCGAGAATCGATGGCGGACGCGGAGGCGGCGAAGACGTGTTCGACGTTGGTGGAGGCGTTCGACTCTTCGCGGTTGCGCGGGGAGACGAGGGAGACGCCAGTGACCGCGGTGGATGAGAGCGCGCCGGGAGCATCGCTTCGTAACCGAGGGAACGACGCGATGAGTAGAGGTGATTTCACGCTTGCGCATGGATTTTATACCGAAGCGCTTGAGGCGGCGCGAGACGACGACGCGAATTTGCGAGCGGTGGTATTTTGTAATCGAGCGTTGGCGTCGCACAAGCTCGGCGAGTACGACTCGGCCATGTGTGACGCGAAGCGTGCGGAGGAGCTCGCGCCGAGATGGAGTAAAGTGAAACACCGACTTGCCGAAGCGTGCTTGAGAATGGGTTCCTACGCGCTCGCGGTGTCGTACGCGCGTCGAGGCGAAAAGGAACAGTTGGAGGAGGGTAATTTCAGCAAGTCGTTTCGAGACTTGCTCGACGAGATCGCCATCGCCGCAGCGGAGGACGGTTCTGTCGTCGGGTTCGACGGACGCTTGATTTTCGTTCGAAGCGCCGGTGAAGAGGCGTGGCTTGGCCGCTCGGCGCCGCTCAACGCCGCTTTCGACGAGTTAGAGAATGAAATGCCCGATCCCATGTTCGGCGGCGGCGAAGGCAAAGGCGCCGAGAACCAACCGATCCACGCGCGTTCGCTTCCAGATGCGCTCAAGATGGCGCGAGACGGTGATCGAATTCTTCTTCTTCGAGGCATTCACAACGGGTGTGGGCAGGTCGCGGACGTGGACAAGCGCGTGATCATTCGAGGAGAGGGCGCGTTTCGCGAAGCAACGCTCGACGCCAGGAACAATTCCCCAATTTTTCGTATCACCCGACCGTGCGTCATTCAGAACGTCGACGTTGATTTTACCGGTTTTAGCGAAGCCATACGGATCGTTGGCGACGAACGCGTGAACCCATTCGTCGAGAATTGTCGCATCAAGTGCAGCGGCAGCGATGCCGTCGCCGTCGGCAAGCAATCCGCGCCGACATTTCGAAACTGCGTCTTCACAGGTAAAAAAGTGGGCACACGAGTGTATGCACGCGCGACGCCGTCGTTCATCGATTGTCACTTTACGAAATGTGAGATGATGGGAATGTTGGCGATGAAAGAGTCTCGCGTCGTCATGTACGGGTGCGCTCTGCAAGAGAACGAAGAGGACGGTCTCGTCGCCATGGAGAAGGCGAACGTCATCATGAGTAAATGTTTGATTGAACGGAACAAAGGCCCTGGCGTGGACGTGTCTCAGGAGGCCAAAGTCGTCGCGAGCGAGTGCGAAATCGAAGGCAACGTGGGTGGATTGTGGGTGTGGGAAAACGGGCGCGCGCAGTTTTCGAGTTGTCGAATAGAGGGCGGCAAGTCGCACGCGGTGCTCGTTGACGTGGACGCCGACGCGCACTGTCGCGAGTGCGAAATCGTCGGCGTCATCCACGCCTCTGAGAGAGGAATTGAGCGCGCGCGCGGACGAGACACCGTCGTGAAACCGCTCGAAACGCCCACGTCGTTACCCCGCGAACTCGCGGGTCCGTTCAAGTTCGATCCGTGTCCGTACACCCGCAAGCAATGAATGAAGTTATTTAAACTACACGCGCACTCAATCGCCGAAATCGAATCCACCCGTGGCGACGAGCGACTCGTCGTCCACGTCGTTCCCCTTCGTCTTCTCCTCCTCCTCCTCCTCGCGGCGCGTCGACAGGTCGACTTTTTGTCTCCGACTCTTCGGCGTCCCGCTCGCGTTCACGCGCGCCTCCGCCTCTCTCGCGCGTTTCGCCCGATCGTCTTCGCGCAACGCACGCTTCGTCTCCAAGTGTCTCTCCCTACTCTTCGCTCGCTCTAATCGTCTCTCCTCCTCCGACGCTGCCCTCGCGCGCGCTCGCTCCCTCGCGCTCTCGAGCGCCACGGCGCACGTCTCCGTCAATCCCTCACCCACCGCTCGTCTCGTCGCCGCGGACTCCTCCGCGGTGTACGCCTCGCATCGCCCGCCCGCGATTCCTTTCCCCCACGTCGTCGGTCCGACGCTCGCGCCGCCGTCGTCTCGCGCGCCGTCGACGAGCGCGCGCGCTCGAAAACCGCCCCTCTCGAGCGCCTCGTAATCAATCTCGCGCCTCTTCGTCACCACGACCGATCGCTCTCGCGCGTTCGCGTCCTCCTCCTCGTCCTCGTCCTCCTCCTCCTCCTCGTCCGACGACATCGCGGCGAGCGCGTCCATGGTGAACGAGACGCCCATCGATCGCGCGGCGCGGCGCGTCGTCGCGCCGTCGCGCGCGGCGCCGTGCATCCGTCGATGGACGAAGGGACTCCCCACGAGTCATGACCCACGGATGAACCCCACCGTCGCACACCCCCGCGCCCACATACACATACCATTCACACACCACGCTGTACGTACCGCGTGTCCGAGACCACACCCACACCCGAGACGCGCCCACCCCGTCCGACGTGTCGATTCGAAGGCGTTCCCGCGCGACGCGTCAGATTTCTCTTCGCGCGCGTCCGTCGCGTCGCGAGCGCTCGCGCGGTCGATCGTCGCGAAGAGAAATCTGACGCGTCGCGCGGGAACGCTCGAGACGCGACGTCGTCGTCGGTCGGGCGCGCGTCGGTCGGTCGGGCGGTCGTTCATTCATTCGTTCGTTCGTTCCCGAAGGACGCGCTGAGTCAGACGGTGGCCGACGCGCGTCATGGTGTCGCTGACGCCGCCGACGACGCGCGAGAGAGACTCGGGGGCGAACGGTGAGACGGTGATGACGTCCGCGAACGCGCGGGCGCGCGCGAGGTGTCGGTGCGCGGAGACGGTGCTGTCGGTGAGGAAGAGTTGCGTGAAGAGGCGCGCGCGGGACGGCGCCGAGACGCGCGCGGGACGGAGGCGGGCGACGGTGGCGTTCGCGAGGGAGGAGAGCGTCGTCATCGGACGCGCGGATGCGGACGTCGATCGAACGCCGAGGAATGAACCGGTGAAGTGCACGTGTTGCGCGTTACACGTCGTCGGGTACGCGTTCGAGTGTTTGGCGTGCGCGGGCGAACGGGCGGACGGCGACGCGCGCGCGGCGTGTCGACTGTGCGCGGTGTGCTTTTCAGCGCACGCGCAGTTACACGCGAGTCCGGCGACGGCGGTGGCGCATGGATTGACGCGCGATGCCGTGCATCGACATCCGCCGGCGGTGTTCGTGCGGAGCGGGGAGGAGGATCAGATGATGTTGGATGAAATTTTGCGCGACCGTCGCGAGTTGATGGTCAACGGCGATCCGACGCCGCGGCGTGCGTCGACGTGTTCCGAGCGCGACGCGCGCGAACGGAGCGCGGAGAGCGAAGATTCGGAGGTTTTGAATTATTGCGGCGCTCCCGCGTGATGTAGCGCGCATGATCGTCGAAATTGTTTTGTGTACGTTGTCGAGCTCGGCGCGTCAAGAGTCGAAATCGAAATCGAACATTTTTCCAACTTTTTGTACTTTTATGATGTGTGTATCCATGAGTAGTCATTCTTTGTCAACAAACATTCTACATCAACTCTCTCGTCCTCACTTTTGAGTTCGCGCGGCGGCGGCGCGTCCCCTCGCGATGGCTTCGTCGAACATTCTCTTGCAGTCGGCGTTGTCGCCGTCGATCTGTAAGCCCTCGAAAAACGCAAGCGCGGAGTCCTCGTACTGTTCCAATTCGAGCGCCGCCTCGCCCTCGCGATACCATGCCTTGAGGAAGCGCGGGTCGAGCGTTCGCGAAGCTCGAGCGTCGTCCCTCGCGTCGGCGTACTTTTTGAGCTTGAGGCGAGCCGCCGCGCGATTCGCCCACGTCTTGGCGCACGAGCCGTCCTTTTCAAGCGATGCCGTGTATTTCTTTTCTGCCTCTTCGTAGTTTCCGGCGACGAACGCTTCGTTTCCGGCGCGTCTCGTCGCGCTCGCGGCATCGGCGTCCACGACGGCGAAGGAGCGATTCGACGTCGTCGTCTTGGCGTCGCCCGAGACGTCGGCGTCTCGCTGCATCTCGCGCAATTTCGTCGCGACGCGCGTCATCACCCCGTCCACGGTCCACTCCCCCCCGTCTTCATCCGGCGCCGTCACCGGGAGTAACGCCTCAACGACCGCGCGTCTCTTCGTCGCCGCCGCCGCGTGCACCGCCTTCAAGCCGCCGGAATCCGCCTTGTTTGCGTCGGCGCCCGCTTTCAATAGCGCCTTCACCATCCTCTCAGCGCACGATTCCGTGTACGGATGCGCGGCGGCGATGTGTAACGCCGTCATGTTTCCTTCCGGACCCGCGTTGACGTCCGCACCGGCGTCTATGAGCATTTCGACGCTCTTTAAATCGCCCGACGCGCACGCCAACGCCACGGCGGCGACGCCGCCATCCAAACACACGTCGCTCTTCGCCCCTCTCGCGAGCAACGTCTCGATCATCCCCGAACACCCACGCATCGCGGCCACTAACAACGGCGTTCCGACGCTCGTGCACCGCTTTTCAATAGCCTCTTCGATCGTCAATCCGTACTTCCCGCTCGTCAGCGCGTCGAGCGCCGCCGCGCACTTTTCCCCATCCGCCCCGAACCCCTTCGCGTGCGCCCCCATGACGATCTGATGCATCGCCCCCGCGCCCGTGGACGTCGCCACCCGCGCGTCCGCCCCCAGAGCTATCAACGCCTCGACGCACTCGACGTGTCCCAGAGACGCCGCCGTCGTGAGCGCGGTGAAGCCCTCTCGGTCCTTGGCGTCGACGTCGCACCCGAGCTCGCACACGACCACCTTGACGACGTCGCGATCCCCTCGCGCGGCGGCGACGTGCGCGCACGTGCGACCGTCGCCGTCGACGAGCGTCTTGAGCGTGGACGCGCCGTCGGTGAAGGAGGTGGAGGCGGCTCGCACGTCGGCGGGCGTGCCGCCCTGGAGCGCGCGCATGAAGGTTTGCAGCGCCTCCACGTCGTGGGAGGACGGTTGAGACATCGCGCGCGCGAGCGGTAGATCGCGGAGACGACGAGGCGTCGTTCGGTGTCGGTGGTGCGCGTCGGCGCGCGCGCGGTGACGACGAAGGCGCGCGAGGCGCGAAGAGGGGCGATGTGTCGAGGCGCGGCACACGCCGACTCGCGCGAGACGAGGCGAGCGCGGTGACGCGCGAGGGCGTCGAGAGGGGACGAACGTCGTTCGAGCGCGCGCGCGTGATCGTTCGACGCGCGAAGGACGCGAGAGAGAGAGAGAGAGAGAGAGAGAGAGAGCGACGCGGGCGGTGGAGAGATTTCGCATCTAATCGCATTCCGTCGAACGCATTTCTCGCGCGCGCGGTGCGACGTGGACGACTCGCTCGTGAGGGGTGCGCGGAGTCGACGCGAGGAAAGGTCACGAGACGCTCGCGCGAACCCGTGACGCGCGCACGGCGGTGACACGAGCGTCATGAGCAACGAACTCGATGGGTGGATCGCTCAACTTCGAGACTGCCAACCTCTCGAGGAGGAGTGCGTGAAGCGGCTGTGTCAGATGGCGATCGAGATTTTGGTGGAAGAGTCCAACGTTCAGACGATCGATTCCCCGGTGACGATATGCGGGGACATACACGGACAGTTTTACGATTTGTTGGAGCTGTTTAAAGTCGGCGGGGACTGTCCGGATACGAATTATCTTTTCATGGGAGACTTTGTCGATCGTGGGTTTTACAGCGTCGAGACGTTTTTGTTGCTCTTGGCGCTGAAAGTGCGTTACCCCGATCGCATGTATCTCATTCGTGGGAATCACGAGTGTCGTCAGATCACGCAGGTGTACGGGTTTTACGACGAGTGTTTGCGCAAGTATGGCAGTGTAAACGTGTGGAGGTATTGCACGGATGTTTTCGACTACCTATCGCTGTCGGCGTTGATCGATAACAAGATATTCTGCGTGCACGGCGGACTGTCGCCGAACATCACGACGATTGATCAGATTCGGGCCATCGATCGAAAGCAAGAGGTGCCGCACGAGGGCGCCATGTGCGATTTACTGTGGAGCGACCCAGAGGATGTTGTGGGGTGGGGACTCTCCCCGCGTGGCGCCGGATATCTGTTCGGTGACGACGTGTGCTCGCAATTTACTCAAACAAATAGCATAGATATGATCGCAAGAGCGCATCAACTCGTGATGGAGGGGTATAAATGGATGTTTAACAAGCAGCTGATTACGGTGTGGAGCGCGCCGAATTACTGTTACCGCTGCGGCAACGTCGCGGCTATTTTAGAACTGGACGAGAATCTGGCCAACGACTTTAAGGTTTTCGAAGCGGCGCCGCAGGAGGCTCGGGGGGTGCCGGCGAAGAGAGCGATACCGGACTACTTCTTGTAATACAGTGTACGTGTACTACGATGTGCCCGCCGCCGATGTCAGCGTTTTCTACAAAAGCTCAACCCATCACCGACGGGAACCATGCTATACGTCACGCGCGCGTCATTCGTCACGAACTCGTTAAACTCCCGAATCGCCTCGGTCTGCTTATCCATCACCGTATCGTCCGCGACTTTTCCGTACCACAAGACGTTGTCGACGATTATCAACCCGCCCGGCCGAACCAATCGAAGCAGCGTCTCGTAATACTCCCTATACGCCCGTTTATCCGCATCGATGAACCCCAGGTCGAAGCTATTCTCTCCAAACTCCTCGAGAAGCCCCCGCGCGCTCTCCTTGGCGTCTCCAAACTTTTCTACGATTTTCTCGTCGACCCCCGCCGACGTCCAATATCGTCTCGCCACCGCCAGCGCCTCCTCGCTCCTATCGCACGCGTACAGCCTCCCACCCTCTCGCATCGCCAGCGCCATCGCGATGGAACTGTACCCGGTGTACGTCCCGATCTCCACGACGCGCCTCGCGTCGAGAAGTTCCACCGCGAGCGCCAAGAGCGCCCCTTGTTCGGGCGCCACCTGCATGCGCGCGCCCCTGAGCTCGCTCGTCTCCTCGCGCAGCGCGCGCAGGACCGCGTCCTCGCGCGTGTTTCGCAAGAGGTAGGCGTAGATGTCATCCGTGAGCGCCAGCGGCGCGGTGTTCCACGGCCCCGTGGCGTCGGCGTCGACCGCGGTGGCGCGCGCCGCCGCGACTCGCGCGCGCGGGCGAGACGACGCGCGTCGCGCGACGCGCGGTGAGGACGCGCGCGAGGCCACCGCGCGCGCGCGCGCGGGCGCCGTCGACATCGTTGTCGTCGACATCGTCGTCGTCGCGTCCCGTCGTCGCGTCCCGTCGCGCGTCCCGTCGCGCGTCTCGACGCCGCGACGTCGGTCGTCGATGAGTGACGCGACGTCGTCACAATCCGTCGACGACCGGCACCGCGACCGCGCGCGCGGGGATGAAGGAACCGACCGCGCGAACGATATGGTCGTATCGCGATGAGTTTCAGACGTGGAAGCACTACGACTCCTCGGGCGCGCTTCGGTACACGCGCGACGCGATCGATGCGGTGCGTTTCGTGCGTTTCGTCCCGACGACGCGCGCGAACGACGCGCGGTGACTGACGACGCGCGGTGACCGACGACGCGATGCGGGCGACGCAGATGACGCGCGCGCGATCGACGTTCGCGGAATTGACGGCGGATTGCGACAGGGACATCGACGACCCGGAGGAACGGGCGCTGAACATTCTGAGAAGGACGAGGGCGAATCCTCAGCACGCGCCGGACGAGCCGGCGCCGTTGACGCTCAAGCCGTGGGACGCCGAGCCGGGAGACGAAAAGTGCGCGGTGAAGTAAACGTACAGGAATGAGTTGACGACGGTGGGTGAGGTGATCGAGGACGTGGCGAAGATGACGGGGGAGATGCCGTGCGACGTGACGCTCGTGCACGGCGGTCGGCGACTCGGGCCGCCCGAGTTGACGCTGACCGATTGTAACGTGTTCGCGTCGTACATCGTGTACTGGCGCATCGAGAAGAAGTGTGTGTTTGTGAAATGACGCGTGTGTGCGCTAGCTAATGACGGTAGACTATCTAATACTACATTGAGTTCTAAGAGATATGAAGATGCGACGCGTTAATCGTTTTTCCGCCGTCTCTTCTTCGCGTCGCGGAGAAAAGTCACGACGCTCAGAGCGACTTGATTGAGCAACAATATCTGTGTGCACGCGAACACGAGCGTGATGGCGTAGAAGAAGTTTGCGTTCGCCACGCGAGTGTGAATCCACATGTACCACGTCAACGGACTCAACAGAGAGACGTATAAAAATCCTCCCGCTATGATGGCGCCGTGTTTGACGTGAACGAGCGGATTTCCTTCATCATCCGCCGCGAGCACGGTTAAGAGCGATAGATACGTCACCACGTCGCCCACCGTTGGATAGGGCAAACACACCGTCACGGCGATCAACAAGAGCGTCAACGCCACGAGCGGATGTCCCCGGAAACGAATAGCCATCGGCGCCGCGAGCGAAAACGGGATGGCGTTCAAGGCGACGACGTAAAACAATCGAAACTGATCGAACATCGTCGTGAACACGTACCAGTGAAGGCCAAGATTCGGCGTTTGGTCCTCGCTCATGATAGTGAACGTCACCGCCGCGCGCCACCAGTTGGAGAACTCGTCGCCCATGGCGACGACGGACGCCGCCGCGAGGAGCGCAAACCCGCTCGCGAACTTCACCACGTGCGTCCACTTCCGCTCACCGCTCGACGCGTGATTCCAAAACATGACGAGCAACGCCGGCGTCATGACGATGAGACTCGGATTCAATTGCACGGCCAGAGCGAACGCCGCGCCGCACGCCGTCGCCGCGCCTCTCGTCGCCGCCAACGTCGTCGCGAACACTCCGACTCTCACCAACGTCGAGGTGGACGACGCCAACGCGGACAACGCGTGGAGAGGATTCAACACGTACGTCCAAAATACCATCCTCGTTTTCTTCTCATCGCCCGTCATCGTCTTCGCGAGCGCCATCAACAACGCGACGGCGACGCAATCCGCCGCGAAGAGCGCCGCGTCCGCACCCCATCCTCCACCGACGACGCGCGTCGTCCACAGAACGATCGGGTGCCCGTGAAACGCGTTCCCCGCGTACGCCGACAGACCCCGCACGCGCTCGAGATGCGCACCCTCGAGCGTTTTTCGCGGCGCATCCGTCGCCGATGTCAATTCGACGCGCGACGCCAACGCTTTGCGCGACGACGCCGACGCCAGCGTCACCAGCGCCACCGCGACGACGCGCGTCAACGCGTGCCACGCCACGCGCTCGCCCGCGCGCATCTCTGGTCCTCGCCTCCTCGCGTCCACGGACGTCCCCGCGCGGCGTCACAGTCTGACGCGCGCGGTCGCGAGGATGACGCTCTGTCGCGCGACGACGACGGCGGCGGCGTCCGGACGCGCGGTGCGATTAGCGATGCGCGCGCGCGATCGCGTCGCCGCGAACGCGAACGCCGCGAACGCGACGCGCGTCGACGGGAGACGACGAACGCTCGCGAGCCGCGTTCGACGTCATCACGCCCCGAGAAGGGCGGCGACGCGAACGGCGACGACGCCGATCGCGCGTCTCGCGGGGGTCGTGGACGTGAAAAGGGTGAGCGAGGTGGCGGGCGCGGCGGCGCTGGAGGTGTCGAAGAGCGTGCGGATGCGAGGCGTGGAGGCGCCGGATGTGGATAAGAGTTACGTCGCGCGGTCGACGACGGCGGAGATCGACGCGGATGGATTGCCGCTCGTGTATAACAAGGAACAGATTCAAAAGTACTGGGATAAGCAGGGAGGGGCGTTGCAGAAGCGGTGGGCGGAGTTTGTGTCGCTGTCGGTGCCGTTTCTGACCAAGGTGGCGACGCTGGCCATCACGGGCGGGAGCGCCGAGTTGTCGAAGAATGACAGGGCATTGGCCAAGGATGCGAGAATCATCATCGAGAAGCTCGGACCGACGTACATCAAGGCGGGACAGATGATGAGCGTGCGGCCTGATGTGTTGCCGCAGGCGGCGTTGGATGAGTTGGCGGTGTTGCAAGATTCGGTGAAGCCGTTCGCCACGGCGACGGCGATTGAAACCATCGAGAGCGAGCTCGAGGGGCCGTTGTCGGATTTCTTCGATGAAATCAGTGAAGATCCCGTCGCCGCGGCGTCGCTCGCGCAGGTGTATCGAGCAAAGTTGAAGGGGAAGGATGAGTACGTCGCCGTCAAGGTGCAGCGTCCGCAAATTCTGGACACCGTGTCCAAGGATTTATACGTCTTGCGCCGCGCCGCCGAGGTGTACCAAGGCTTGATTGAGCGATTCGCCCCGCAACAGCGCACGGATTACGTCGGTTTGCTCAACGAGTGGGCGGTTGGCTTTTACACCGAGCTCGACTTTCTCAACGAAGCCGCCAACCAACAAAAGTTGCGCGATTTGTTACAGCAAGAGCAAGTCAAGGACATTTACGTGCCCGAGGTGAAGCACGAGCTTTGCACTCGACGCGTGCTCGTGACGGAGTGGATGGACGGCATCAAGCTCAGCGAGTGCGAACCGACCGAAGTTCGCGACTTGGTGGGTATTGGTCAAGAGTGCTTCCTCGTGCAGCTCTTGCAGGTTGGTTTCTTCCACAGCGACCCGCACCCGGGTAACTTGATGAAACTCAACGACACGTCCAAGGGGAAGTTGGCCATCTTAGATTTCGGTCTCGTGGCGTCCATTCAGCAACAGGACATGGATACCATGGTGAGCTCGATCATTCACCTGGCGAACAAAGATTACCCGTCGTTGGTGGATGATTTCATCGCGCTCAAGATTTTGCCGGATGACTGCGATCGCGCCAAGGTGGTGCCGCTCATGGACAAGGCGCTCTCGCCGTACGTCAAGGGTGGTGGAGCGAAAAAGTACGAGGCGGAACTCAAGCGCATGTACAACATGGACGGTTCCCTGTCCTCGACGGCGGGCGGTTTCCAAGCGATGACGCAAGATTTATTGACGGTTTTGAACGACATTCCGTTTTCGATTCCGCCATATTTTGCGCTTCTCGGCCGCGCCGTCGTCACGCTCGAGGGCATCGCGTTGTTGGGCAACCCGGACTATAGATTGGTGATGGAGGCGTACCCGTTCGTCGCGCGTAAACTTTTGCGCGAGGATCGACCGGAGGCGCAGCGCGCATTGCAAGAGGTTTTGTACGCGTCCACGCAAGGCGGCGGGAGCATCTTGCAAGGACGTCGTCTCGCCGTGATGTTGAACAGCGCGATGGGTATCGTCGCGCAAAACGAAGACGTCTTTGTCGATCTAGAGACGATCCCGGAAGACGCCGCGACGTTGGACCAATCGCTCAAGTACTTGCTTCAACCTCAAGCCGCGAGTCTTAGAAACTTGCTCGAACGCGAAGCCGAAACCGCCGCCGATTTGTTGCTCCGCCAGTCGCTGCGCAAGGGTGTCAATCGCGTCTTCTCGCAACTTCCGAAACCACCCTCGTGGTTGCCATTCACGGATTCCCTTCCGAATCCTCGAGACGTCAGCGGTCCGGTTCTCCTTCCGGTGAGCGGAAGCTCGACGCCCGTCCCGGCGTTGGCATCGCCCGGTCAACTGTTGGACCTCGCCGCGCCGCAACTCAACCTCGAAGAAGAGGTATTCGCCCTTTCGCTCGGTGATTTAGCCGCCGGTTTGATCGGGAAAGACGCCGCGACGGTCTTGATGGGAGACGCGTTTCTCGAACCCGAGGCTGTGGCCGCGTTGTTCCTCAGCATCGTCGCCACCGGCGAGTTGCCCGTCGGGACGAGCGACGAAGTGCGCCGATTGGCGGCGAACGCGCGCGACTCTCTTCGACAAGTCACTCCCGAAGGCGAGATGACGGAGGAGCAAAACTTTGAAGATTTGATCAGCGCCGTGCAAAAGCTCGACACCGAGGAGCGAGATGTCTTACAGGAATCGACGACGCGCGTCATCAACCGCGTGTACGAGAAGATTTGCGCGCGCTTGATTCCCATCACCGGCGGTCCTCCCGTCGCCGCGCAACAAAACGTCGCCTTGGAATCTCGATAGAATGCTTTAGAATGCTTGTATTAACCTCTGCGAATTCATTTACAATCACAGTGTCTACGCTATTACCCCTGACTCTGGTGAAGCGACGCGAAATAATCCTTGTACAAGCCGGCGCGAATCTCCATGAAGCCTCCGACGTACTGCTTGTATTGCTGCAATCGGGCCAACTCTTTCTTCGTCAAGAGGGTATGCAAACGCCAGACGACATGTTTGGCGTACTGGATGATGAAATACGCCACCATGCTCGCGCTGAGCGCGTACGCGCCGCCGTGTTTCACGCCCGACCATCGCACTTGGCCCTCTTGCGGGAGCAACAATCGCTCGAGTTGCGGCGACTGCGGGAACAGCGCGCGCAAACCGCTCGCGATGACTGGCGTCGCGCACACCTCTAAAGCGGCAATGTAGATGGACATGAACAAAAAGAACCATCCGACGATCATGAGCGTCACGCCGCGAAGGGACCTCTTCATGTTTTCCTTTTTATGCGCGTCGTTGGTTTCGATGACTTCGTCGATGCGCTCTTCGATGCGCGTGCAATCCTCCTTCATTGTCGTCAAGTTCTTCTGTACCGTCAGCCGAATCGCTCTGTCTATGTCTTCACACACCTCCTCGATTGCGTTCGGAATCGGCACCGTCAAATCATCCCGAGGGAGATAAATAGTCGGCAACTTGAACGCGTGAGAATTCTTAATGCGCGATGACAAATTTTGCGTAATCTGAATCAACACGCGCTGTCGATCGTGTTCCTTCTCCACTTGATCCGCCTTGGACATGTAATACGCCAATTTATCCGCGTGGTGTTCGTTCAACGACTCGATCACCGTCATCGTGCGCTTACACAGCGCCTGTCCGATGGGATCGAAGAAGCACAAAATCAAGTCAACGTGGTCCGCCAACCACGTGATGACTTTACTCACGTCGAAAGGATAACACATCTCCCCGTCCACGAGACCCGGTGAATCCACGATGTCCACGCAACTAAAATTCTTCTCCTTACTCGTCGAAATCTCCGTGAATATGTTCGCGTTCAATCCCTCCACGTCTTGCAAACCCTCTAAATAATCATAAAACGCGAGCGTCGCGTCCCCCTTGAGCGTCTCCCGTTTCCGACCGCTCGTCACGAACGTGAACCCTCTCGTCTCGATCGCCACTCCGGTCGTCTGCACGCTCTCCCCGATGTACCAATTAATGAACGAACTCTTCCCCGCCGAGTGATTCCCGATGATCATGGCGCTCACTTTTTTCCTCGGCTTGAAACACTTGACTCGAAGCAGCGGGTCGTTGGCGATGTCCAACAGCCCGATCGTCGTCCCGCGCGTCCCCGCACCCCCCGCACCCGACGGTCCACGCTCGTACAATTCGTGTATGCTCTTCAAGATGCGTTCCTGCGATCGTTCCCGGTCAGTCGCGCGCGCTCTCGTCGCGACGCGTCGATCCGTCCCCGCGTCGTCCCGTCCCCGCGTCGTCCCGTCCCGTCCCGTCCTCGCGCGTCGATCGCGTCGCGTCGCGCGTCGCATCGCATCGCGCGCACGTTCGGGGACATGGCGAGCGCGCCCGCATCGTTCGACGTGTTCACGCGCTTGACCTTGGTCATCGCGCGTCCACGCCTCGATCTCGCGTCTCGCCGAGGCTCGGTCTGGGGCCAACCGTTGAAACGAATGGGAAGGAAATCATTCGTCATCGCACCGCAGTGCGCGACGTCGACCGCGGGTGACGACTCACACGCGTCTCGCGCGCGCGGTGCGCACACTTCTTTCGAAACGCATCGCGTTCGCGCGCGCGAGCGTCGTCACCGCGTCGTCGTTCGCGAAAGATGAGCGGCCACGATGCGAACGCCAACGGTGCGCCCGGGTCGAGCGCCTCCGCGGACGTGCTCGACGCGCGGGAGACGATGGCGGATGGGCCGAAGCGATTGATGCGATTGGTTCGCGCGCCGTTCGCGCGCGCGGCGCCGCAGTGGAAATCGTTCGTAAAGGTGGCGTTCGCGTGTCCGAATTCGCCGTCGGAGGCATCCGCGCGGGCGCGGCGAAACGTCTGCGCGTACGGGTACTGTTATCTCGCCCTGGGACTCGGGGTCGCCGCTTTTAACTGCCTGTCGAGATGGTTCACGGTGGTATTGCTCGTGGGTGCGTTCATGGGACATCACTTCGTCGCGCGCGTGCGTCGAGTGCCGATCGAGATCGGCGGGAAGACGTTTAGCGCGCGCGCGCAATCGTTCGCCGTCGCCGCGGCGACCGCGGTCCTCTTCGGTCGATTCATCTACGACGTCTTCTTCGTCACGTTCGCGTTCGCGTTCGCGTGCGCGTGCGCGCACGCGGTGATGCGCGTGCCGGAGGCGAAATCGGACGAGGACACCGGGGAGGTTCCGTTGTTGAGAGACTTCGCCGCGGCGTATCGAGACAGCGGCGTCGACGAGTACGTCCCCGCGCGGGTGACGAGCGCGGTTCGAGGCGCGTTCGCGTCTCTCTCGCGCAAATCGTAAACACACGTGTAAAAGATCCATCGGACGATCATCCGTTCGATCCCGTCTCCCGCACCGCGCGCGCGTTCCGTCCCCGCCGCCGCGCGCCCGTAAAAGCGTAAAAGCGCGCCGCGCCCGAATCGAATCCCCAGCCATGCGCGCGAACGAGGACCTCATCCTTCGCACACCCCTCGTCCAACTCGTCCCCTATCGCGAGGAACACGTCCCTCGATACCACGAGTGGATGGCGGACGCGCACCTGCGCGCCGCGACGGCGAGCGAGCGATTAACATTGCACCAAGAGCTCGACATGTGTCGCGAGTGGGCGCGCGATTCGCGCAAGTGCACCTTCATCGTGCGAGACGCGTCGACGTCGACGATGATCGGGGATTGTAATTTTTTCTTCAACGACGTCGACGACGACGACGCGTGCGAGATCGAGATCATGATCGCCGAGAGAGGTGCTCGACGCCGAGGCGCGGCGAGAGAGGCGTTGGAGGTGTTCATGGCGTACGGCGCCGTCGAGTTGGGGACGACGACGTTCACGGCGAAGATTGGGTACGAGAACGTCGCGTCGAACGCGTTGTTTCGAAGGTTGGGATACGAGGAGAAGAGTCGAAGCGACGTGTTCGAGGAGACGACGTACGAGCTTCGCGCGAGAGACGACGCGGGGAACGCGAAGGCGCGATTCCGAGCGACGTGGGCGCGCGTGGAACGGGATTCGTACGACGCGTTCGAGGCGCGTCGTCGCGCGGGTCCGTGAAAGAGTGAAACCCGAAAGAGTGGAGCCTTCACCGGGCGTCGTCGAGCGACGGTCCACGGCGTCGCAGTCGTAGTGCCCCGCCCGCGTAGTCAATAGGTAGTCTGGTAGTCATATCATAGTCTGTCTCTCTCCATGGTCGACCGCAGTGCGCGCCTCGCCCGTCCACGTCTCTCGCGCGCGTCGGTGCGTCATGGACAAAGTCGCCCCGTCGTCGCGTCGCGCGCACGTCCTTCCCGACGGTCGCGTCGCGTACGAGTGGGACCAAACCATCGATGAGGTGAATGTGTACATTCGGGTGCCGGACGGCGCGCGCGCGCGCGATCTCGACGTGACGATCGCGTCGACGAGCGTGCGCGTGGGAATCGTTGGGAACCCACCGTACCTGGAGCACGAGCTCGCCGAGCGCGTGCGCGTGGATGATTCGGTGTGGACGTTGGAGGAGGGCGAGCTCGCGGCGACGCTCGCGAAGAGCGAACGCGGGAAAGCGTGGAGCGCCCCGTTCGCCGCGCACGCGGCGACGAGCGATGAGAGAGAGAACGAAGAGGATAAGCGACGGTTGATGCTCGAGAGGTTTCAGATGGAAAATCCTGGGTTTGATTTCAGCGGCGCGAGTTTTAACGGGCAAGCCGCGCCGGACGCGTCGACGTTCATGGGCGGCATATCGCATCGATAGATTCGCGCGCCGAGCGCGCTCGCACGTAGTTAACATAGATTGATTGATTGTATTGTTTACGCGCACCGTCGAGCGTACCGATGGGCGGCGGCGGTGAGCGCGCCGTCGCGCCGACGAGAGAGCCATTTCGAGACTCGCGACATGCCGCCGGCGGACACCGTCGATCTCGTCGCGGACGACGCGGACGATTTCGACGCTTTGGAGGAAGAACTGGGTGAGATCGATGCGAACGCCATTCGCGTCAACGCGGCGAGTCGTTGGCCGAGAGCGGGCGAAGAAAATCGAGAAGAAGATGGTGGCGGTTCTGCTCCTCTACCGCCGAGACGCTACCACTTCGGGGACGCGTGGGACGCGAAGGGCGACGACGAGGCGCGAGGATGGATGCGTCGCGCGGAGAACACATTGATGGGCGCGGCTCGAGTGGCCATGCACGCGCGAGACGAAATCTCAACGGATGCGGCGCGCGCCGCCGCCGCGGATTCCAAGAGAGACGACGCGAGCGACGCCGACGCCGATGACGCGCGAACGGTGAATGACGCGTGCGAACGCGTCGTTCGAAACGACATTCGATCTATCATCGGATTCGTGTTTGCATTCTTGGTGTTCGCGATCGTCGCCGTCGCGGTGAGGATGACGGCGCTTCGATCCCCGATGCGAGCGGCGAAACAATTCGCCGTCGCTCGGATATCCAATCTCCCAGCCGTCGTGCGCCTCGATCCCGAGCGCGTCGTCGCCATGCAGAGAAAGTATATCCACGACATCGAGGAAGAACGCGTCATCCTGCTGGAGCGTCTGCGACGCGAGCGAACGGAGCTCGCGGGGGTTCAATCCGAGGCGCGCCAGTGGCGCAACGCCTACACTCGATGTCGTCTGGAGAAGCGCGATCTATTCACCGATCGAGAGCTTCCGCGAATCCATTCATCGATGCGTTGGTCTCCTGCGTGGTCCTTCTACAGTCATCCGAGATCACCCTGGCTCTTGGTTGCTCTCGCCGCGTCGTCGTCGTTCGCTCGCCGATACGTCTGCCCATGCGTCCTTCGCGGCTGGAAAACGTTTCAAACCATGATCACGGGCGCGTGAAACGCCGATGTCGCCCGCGAAAACGCGTACATTCGTTGTTACTTACACACATTTGAGCACTACATACATTACAAGAATACGACAACCGACGACTTTGCGTTACTTGACTCGAAACCAAGAAACTCGAGTACTCAGTTGTACACCGCCGATTGGATCACCTGACGCTGCGTCTCCACCAACGCCTCCGCTTGCTCCGCCTTCAACCTCCCCCGCGCCACCAACTCCAACGCCCGCGTCTCCAGTCGCCTCGCGCACGCCTCGCGCGTGCTTCGCACCGTCCCGCCGCAATGCGTCACCGCCGCCGCCGCGCGGCGACCTCGCACCTCCTCGACCGTCGCGATCGCCCCTCGAACCTCCCGCGCCACCTCTCGCCCGCACCGAACGACGCACACACCCGTCACCGCGTCGACGTATCGCACGCTCAGCGCGCCGAGCGCGCGCCCGAGCCCGACGTCCCCGAAATTGTCTCGAAGCGACTCGCGAAGCGTGTCCAACACCGCGCGCTCCTTCCCGCGCTCCTCCATCGCGCGTCCGTCGTTGTGCGCGATCTCGACGACGAGGTATCGATTCTTGAACCGAACCATCCCTCCTCGTCGCGCGCGCGCGACCGAGGCGTGCGCGCGCCGACGTCTCCGGACCGCGACGGCATCGCCGCGGCGACGCATCGTCACACGCGCGCGCGTCCGCGCCGAGTCATCGCATGCACCCGTCCGGAAACATGGTGCGGAGTCGTTCGCAGAGCGCCTTCTCGCACTCGCGCTCGCAATCGGGCGACGCGATCGACATCGAGGGCGGGTCGATGTCGTCGAAATCTTCGGGCGCGCAACGAGAATTCACCGCCCATCCCAACGCGACGCACGCGCGCATCGCCCGCGCCATCGCCAAGGATCCCCAGCGGTTCGCGCAGATCGCGGTGATCGTCCTCGTGGTGTGCTTTTTGCTCGCGTTGCGGGCGAGTTGGATGGCGTCGTTGGTGTTCGCGGCGTGCGTGGCGTCGTTGGCGTTCGCGGGACATCTCGCGCGGTGGACGCTTCGCGTGGACGAAGGGAGCGAGGACATGCGCAAAGTGAGCGATGCGATTCGAGACGGGGCGGATGGGTTCTTCGCGACGCAGTACGGGTTGATCGGACGTCTCGCCGGCGTCGTCGCGGGGGCTATTTTTTTTACGTATCTGTTTCGAGCGACGACGCAAGAGCAGAGAGACGCGGGCGTCGGCGCGTTTACCATGGCGACGCTCACGACGGTGAGCTTCGTGAGCGGAGCGTTGTGTAGCGCGGTGAGTGGATACGTCGGTATGTGGGTGAGCGTGCGAGCGAACGTGCGCGTGGCGAGCATGGCGAGACACGGGGCGAGAGAGGCGCTCACGGTGGCGTTGCGCGCGGGCGGATTCGCTGCGTTAATCGTCGTCGGTATGACGGTTTTAGGCGTCACCGTCTTGTTCAGCGTGTTTTCGTACCTCTTCAGCGTCGGTGCCGCGAACGGTATGAGCGTGCACGAGATTCCGCTCATGCTCGTCGGATACGGATTCGGCGCGTCCTTCGTCGCGTTGTTCGCCCAACTCGGCGGCGGTATTTACACCAAGGCGGCGGACGTGGGCGCGGATTTGGTCGGTAAAGTCGAACAAGGCATCCCCGAAGACGATCCCAGGAACCCCGCCGTGATCGCTGACTTAGTCGGCGATAACGTCGGCGATTGTTCGGCTCGTGGTGCCGATCTCTTCGAATCCATCGCCGCCGAGGTCATCTCCGCCATGATTCTCGGCGCGACGATGGCGAAGAGCGCCGGCATCGAAGACGCCACGGGGTTCATCATGTTCCCGCTCGTCATTCACGCCATGGATTGCATCGTCAGCGCGTGCGGTATCATGTCCATCAGCGAGACGTCCGCGCGACGAGAAGACCCGTACGTCGTTCTCAAGAGCGGATACAACGTCGCCATCTCGCTCGCCGTCTTTGGCTTTGGCGCTGCGTGTCGCTTCATGCTCGCCACGGAGAAACATCCCGGCGCGTGGTTTTACTTTTACCTGTGCGGTTTGATTGGCATCGCGTGCGCGTACACGTTCGTCTTCATCGCGCAGTATTACACCGATTACAAGTACTCGCCCGTGCGCGTGATCGCCGAGGCGTCTACGACGGGACACGGCACCAACATCATCGCCGGCATCGGCGTCGGCATGGAATCCACCGCCGCGCCGGTGATCGTCATCTCCATCGCCATCATCAGCGCATACTGGTGCGGAAACTGGAGTGGGATCACAAACTCGAACGGTGAAGCGATCGGTGGTCTCTTCGGCACCGCCGTGGCGACGATGGGCATGTTATCGACGGCGGCATACGTGCTCACCATGGACGTCTTCGGCCCGATTGCCGACAACGCCGGCGGCATCGTAGAGATGTCTGAACAACCCGAGAGCGTGCGCGACATCTGCGACGAGCTCGACGCGGTCGGAAACACGACGAAGGCGACGACGAAGGGGTACGCCATCGGATCCGCCGCCTTGGCCTCGTTCCTGTTGTTCTCCGCCTTTATGGACGAAGTCTCCGCCTTCACCGGGAAACCGTTCGATCAAGTCGACATCGCCATCCCGGAGGTGTTCGTCGGTGGTTTACTCGGCGCCGCGCTCGTCTACTTATTCTCCGCGTGGTCCATCACCGCAGTCGGAAGATCGGCGCAAGAAGTTGTGCGCGAAGTTCGGCGACAATTCGCCGAGCGACCGGGCATCATGACGCACGAGGAGACTCCCGATTACGCGCGATGCGTCGCCATCGTCGCCGCGAGCGCGTTGCGAGAGATGGTTCGTCCGGGCGCTCTGGCCGTCTTGAGCCCGGTCGTCGTCGGCATCGTCTTCAAAAACGTCGGCTACGCCACGGGTCAGGAATTACTCGGCGTCAAAGCCGTCGCCGCCTTTTTAATGTTCGCCACCGTCGCCGGCATCTTGATGGCGCTCTTCCTGAACACGGCGGGCGGCGCGTGGGACAACGCGAAAAAGTACGTCGAAACCGGGGCGCACGGCGGCAAAGGAAGCGAAGCCCACAAGGCAGCGGTGTCCGGCGACACGGTCGGTGATCCTTTCAAGGACACGGCCGGTCCGAGCATTCACGTGCTCATCAAAATGCTCGCCACCATCACGCTCGTCATGGCGCCCATGTTCCTCGACGGCGTCGCTTAAACAAGTAGAATTGTCGATTACAAAATAAACCTACTGTAGTGGTAAAGATAAACAAAAAGTAACGGGTAGGCTTGCTTGAGGGCATGTATTTGCGGTGTCATTTATCGCGGGTTCGCCACGGTGGCTTGCATCAACCCGTTTCGAATCGCGTGCGACGCCTCGCCGACGGCGCCCGGACCCGAGGGCACGAAGATGGTCGAGTTCCCGCCGTTCGTGCCCACATCCTTCATCGTATCGAAATATTGAGTCATCATCATCATCTCCAACACATCTCTGCTCGTGATTCCGTCGACAGCCTCTTGGAAATCGACGACGGATTCGCGCAAACCGGCGATGATGGCTTGTCGTTGACGCGCCATACCGGTACCGGCGAGATACTTTGACTCGGCGTCCGCCTCCGCCGCCTTGACCACCATGATTTTATCCGCCTCAGCGCGATCCTGCGCCGCCACGCGCGCGCGCTGCGCGGCGTTGATCTCATTCATCGCCTGTTTCACGCGAGCATCCGGCGCGATGTCCGTCACGAGCGTGTTCATGATTTGATATCCGAAGCCCTCCATCGATTTACTGAGCATCTCCTTGACGCTGATGGCGATCTCCTCCTTGGACTCGAAGACGTCATCGAGTTTGATTCTCGGCACCGTGGAGCGCACGACGTCGAAGACGTACGACCGAATCTGTTCGCGAGAATCGGTGAGCTTGTAAAAGGCGTCGTATAATCGAGTTTCGTCGCGAAGGACTTGGTATTGCGTCTGCGCGGAAACGAGCACCCGTCAGTCGACGAAAAATCAAACGAACGCGCGCGAGAACGACCGAGACGCGAAACGAACGACGATCGAATCGATCGAATCGAGGAAACACGTACGCTCACGACGATCATCACGAACACGTTATCCTTCGTCTTCGTCTCCACGCTCACGTCCAACGATTGCACGCGCGTGGAGATGGTGCCCGCCACGGCTTGACCGACGCACGGGTTCACGAAGTGACATCCCTCGTTGGCGAAAAACGCGAATTTCCCGCACTGCTGCACCACCTGCACCGTTCCAGTGGGCACTGTTCGAGCGCACGAACGCGATGCGCGCGCGCGTCAGTCGACCGAAATCCACGCGAACGAACGAACGAACGAACGAACGAACGAACGAACGAATGAATGAATGAAAAGATGTGCGTGAATTGACGCGTCAATCCATCCATCCACGCGCGCGCTCGCACACGCACCGCACGTAAAGCAACAACATCCAGTGGCCATGATTCTTCTTCTTTCGTTTCTTTCGTTTCGTCTCCGCGCGCGCTCGGTCGCGTCGGCGTCGATGAGTGTCGTCGTCGCGCGCGGTCGATGCGCGCGCGCGCGTCAAAAGTCACCACGTGGCGATTTAGGGTGCACCGACGAGGTGTCGACGGAGAACGATCGAGACGACGACAGAGACGAACGGACGGACGATGGCGGTCGCGACGACGACGACGACGACGAGGACGACGAGGACGACGAGGACGCGTCCTCGACGCGTGGTTCCCACTCGAACGGTCTTCTCGAGACGCGCGCGCGCGGTGACGATGAAGACGACGCGAGACGGGGCTGATGATTCGGCGGCGGCGGGGAATCTTCGGGACGGGTCCGCGCACGCGGCGTACGTGCGAGACGCGGCGAATGGGAAGGCGCCGGCGGAGTTGGAGGCGCTCGTGCGCGTGCTTGAGGCGCGGGGGTGTGAACTCGTGCGACCGAACGCGAGGCGTGGGTTGCATCCGTTGGTGATGCCGCTCGCGGCGACGACGACGCGAGGCGAAGGCGGAGAGGACGAGGAGGAAGTGTATGGGTTGATGATGACGGAGGAGAGCGGTGGGGAGAGCGTGATGCCCGTGGTGCGAGTGCGCGGTGGTGTGCACGCGGCGTTGGTCGGGAAGAGCGCGAGTGAATTCGTGCATCGAGCCATCGTGGAGGAGGAGGCGCGGAGCGACGAGGAGCGCACGACGGTGGCGGCGGCGGCGGGGGCGGTGGGCGTGAGTTTGCACAATCACGGCGCGTTCACGACGTCTGGGAAGGAGTTTGACGTGTACGTGACGACGCAGATCGGTAAGTTTCCGTCGTCGATGGAGGGTTTGGTGAAGAGACACTTGGATCGAGGCGACGAACAGTCGGCGTTGATTACGTGCGATTTGTACAAGTCCACCTTTGGCGAGTGGGGAGCGCCGCACGTCTTCGTCTCGGATTTATACGGCAAGCTAGGTCGAGACGAGGAAGCGAGGGACGCCGCGCGACACGCGCTGCAAACGCCGTGGTCCACCATCGGCGGTTCCGAAGCGATCGAACGCATGATTCGCGTGGCGGGATGGCAAGGTAAAAACGTCGCCGAGATTAAAGAAGTGCTCGAGAGCAGGCGCGGTCCCTCCGCGGCCGCGTTCGACGGACCGAAGAGTGAGAAACAACTCGCGCGCGAAGAGAGCGAGTTGTTGCTCGATCAACTCGCCGCGGGTGAGATCGAGGCAGCCACCGTCAACCAGCGATTGGCCGAGTGCTACATGAACGCCGGCAAACCGACGTTGGCGAAATTCATCATGTGCGGATCCATGCCGACCAGCGCGTGAGAGATGTCTGTGGCGCGGTGCGCACGAACGGAAATGTGACTCGCGCGCGTAGATCGTTAGCGCCCACGCGTATTTATATCATTCTTTTTAATGCTTCATTCAAGAATTGTTAGCTCTCTCGTCTCGTCGGCGGCGACGCGAACCGACTCGACGCCACGACGGCACAATCATGCGCGACGACGACGTTCGAAACACGCTCAACGGCGAAGACTCATCCGACGATGGTTCAGTCGAGTCTTTCACCACGCGCTGTCCGCGAAGCGACGCCAGCGTGTACCGAACGCCGCTGTCTCATTTTTCACCTGACTCAGAATTTTCAAAAAGCAGTTCCGAAAAAGAGACGTATTCGTTCGCGAGACAGGATCGACACGGGCGCCCGCGCGTGCACATCACACGCGTGGGTTCGTCGACGACTGTGCGGTGCATTCCATTCGATGAAACAAGCGTAGTCGGTAACGCTCGTTACGACGTTTCACCAGTCTCGTGCGACGAGAACGCGACGGCGAGCCGCGACGAGACGCCTCGAGACAAGGTGCGAAAAATCCGAAAGCGCGGCATCTCTCGCGCGGAAAAGCTTCTTCACGCCGTGTCCCCGGTGAAACATCGCAAGCGACAGCGACAACGCGAGGCGCTCGAACAGGTGCACGACATCAAGCGAAGGCAGGATCGTATACTCGAGGACATGTCCGTCGTCTTGTCAAACCTGGAGTCGCTTCACCTATCGCGCCGAGAAGGCGCGTGATGGATAACTAAGTGAGTGTGATGTACTATCGACCGTTGATCGTATCCTAGACTAGAGATGAGTGACGTTTGTGACGAAGAGAAGGCCTACGCCTCCGCCTCGACGAATTCATCCGCGCGCACCTCCTCCTTCAGTGTCTTCTGAGGCACGTCCGAGAGTTTGGACGCCGACGGCTTTCCGCGACGTTTCTTCGGCGCTGGCTTCTTCTTAATCACCGGCTTTTCGTCGACGATCGGCGGCTGATCCACGTCCATGGGTGCCTCGACGACGGGTTCAGCCACCGGCGTCGGTTCGGGTTCAGCCACCGGCGTCGGTTCGGGTTCGGCCACCGGCGTCGGCTTCGGGAGCGGCGGATACCGCGCTCGAACTTCTTTGAACGCCTCGATCGTCGCGTACGGCATCCCGGTCAAAGGATCTTTGTACTTTGCCGGCAGACCCGTGATGACGCAGACGTTCGGTTTCACTGGCGCCGGCTTGGGTTGGCGCAAAAGCTCGGGAATCTCGGCGCCTCTCGCGAGCGCCACGACCGTCGCGCCGGCTTCCTCCTTCGCCGAGCTTCTGTACACAAGCGACGGTCCGTCGTACTTCTTCTTCCCCGTCGGTGCCTTCTTCTTCATCTCCGCCTCCAGCGTGAGCAATCGCTCGAGATCGAGTAAGTTCCAGTACTCTGTGATCTTCGCCTCTTCGAGCAACTCCTCTTGCGTCAACTGTTTGTACTCAACCTTTACGCGCTCGGGAGCGGGTTTCGCGTCTCTCTCCTTGCGCATCTTCTCGCTTCGCTCTAAAATCGCCTGCGCCGTCGCACGTTTCGACGTTCTGGGCTCGTAATCCCCCGGCGCAATCGTCGGTCCCGCCTCCGCATGCTCAACCCCGGTCGCCTCCCTCGCGGGCGCCGCGACCAGCGCTTTCGCCTTCACCCTCTCCGGCGCCTTCAACGTCCTCCTCGTTCGCTCTTTCGCCACGTGCACCTCCCCCTCGCTCTCCTCGCTCTCCGAGTCGTGAAAGTCGTCGTCCACCACATCCTCTTCCTCCTCCTCACTCTCGTACGCGTCGTCCCCGGACTCCTCCGCGAACGCGTCTTGGTTCCAAAACTCCTCGTCCGCGCTGTCCTCGTCCTCCAACAGCGCGTGCATCCTTCTTCCCCGCGTCGACCGCGCGGGAAGCGCGCTCACGTATTCAGGCTCCGGCGCCATCGCGATCGTCCCCTCCGTCCTCGCGCGCGCGCCTTCGGATCCGAAAATCCCTCGATTCCTCGATCAACGCGTCGCTCGCGTTCGCGTCGTCCACCCCTCGCGCGCGGGTCCTCGCGCGCGGGTCCTCGCGCGTCGCCGTCTCCCGCGCGCGCTCGCGTCGATGCGGTGTCGTACGATTCGACGCGCTCGACGTCGTTCGTCGACGCGCGCGCGCTCGGCCGCGACTCGACTCGACTCGACTCGACTCGACTCGACTCGACTCGACTCGACTCGACTCGTTCGCGGTGGACATGGCGCGGTCGTCGCGCGCGTTCGACGGCGCGCGAGACGCGCTTCGGCGCGCGTCGGCGCTCGCGGCCGGCGGCGGCGGGGACGCGCGAGACGGTGGCGGCGCGCGCGGTGCGCACGCGTCGGCGCGGCGCGCGGTCGTGGAGGCGTTGGACGCGCATCACGCGCTGAGCGCGCAGGCGGAGTGGGCGATGGGAGACGACGTGCGGGCGTACGCGGAGGCGACGGAGGCGGGCGCGGCGGCGAGCGGCGCGGGCGCGGCGGCGTACGAGGCGTTGGCGCACGTCGGGAGATCGTGCAGCGCGAGAGCGTTCGTGGAGAGGTTTGGTAGGGTGGCGTTGATGCTGGGAGAGCGCGTCAAGGCGGCGGAGGAGGGGGAGGCGAGCGCGGAGACGAGGGCGGCGTGCGAGGCGTTGAGAGAGACGCTGACGCGCGCGGGCGGGTTGGTAGACGTGCCGGGCGTGCGTAAGGAGGCGTCGACGGCGATATCGACGGCGGTGGGTGGGTTGTTGCGCATGCTCTCGCAGTCGAGCGTGGATGGATTCGCGTTGGCGACGACGTGCGCGCGCGCGCACCCGGGACCTCTGCGGTCGCACCTGCGAGCGCTCGAGGAGGCGTGCGGGAAGACGGTGAGCTCGTGCGCGGACGCGGACGCGCGACGAGGCGCGATTCGGTGCTTGGCGGCATTGCCTCGAATCGCCGGAGACGCCGGGTCGTGGAGCGAGCACGCGAGACGCGTGATGTACGCGGCGCACTCGGCTATGAACGACGCGTTCGAAGGCGCCGAAGACGGCGAATCAAAACGTCAACTGGAAACGACGCTCGCACCGCAAAACGAGCCGGTGCCGAAACCGATCGTCGACGGTAAGTGGACGCTCGGCGCCATAGAGGCGGTCATCGCGATGATGGAGTGTTTGGAGGAGATGCTGACGTCGCGATTCGCATGTCCGGTGAACGTGCCGTGCTCCGCCGCGACGACGCTCGTGTCGCGCGCGCTCGCGTGCGACGGCACGGCGATATCGGCGGTGCCTGGATTGCCACCCTCGCTCGTCGCTCCCGAACTCATCCTCGCCTTACCGCGCATTCACCGCGCGGCTTTGGGTGTGATGAGAGCGCTCTTGGAGTCGGCGCGAACGTCAGCGTTACCGCAAGGCGGTCGCGTGGCGAGAGCGCTCGAAGGCGTGCTGCGAATCGGTGCCCCGACGCCGAGCGATGTTGAAAACGGTGAACCCATTCGTCACTGTATGCGCGTGCGAGCGGACGCGCACGACACCGTCGCCGTCGCGTCGTACGCGCTCGGCGGCGCGTTTGCGAGTGGCGAACTCGCATCCGCCGTCGCCGCCTACGTCATTCAAGATTCCAAACCATGCGGCACGGGTAAGTGCGCGCTCGCGCTGAAGTCCGACAAGAACAGATCTGGATCGAAGAAACGCAAGAAGGGCGGCACCTGGGGGAGCGCCACGGCGGAGGGATTGGATGATTTGACGACCGCCGCCGTCTTGGACGACATGAGCGGCCCGACGGCGGGCAGCGCGGCTTTGGACGCCTTGCGCTTGCAGACATCCGCGCTGCGCGCCATCGCGGCGTTGTGCACCACTGGCGGTGCGATGATTACCCCCGGGATTCGGTCGAGAATGGATGCCGCCGTGGCGCAAGCCGCCACGCACTGTTGCGATTTAGCGTCGCCATGGATTGAAACGGACGCGAGTCGCGCCCACCGTCGCGAAGCCGCGTTGGACGCGCTTCTTGCGTCCGTGCTCGCGCCGAGGCCTTTCCGGTCGCCCAACTTACCCCTGGCGGTGTCTCTCTTCTCCAAGGGATCGCACGAACAACAGACATCGCGACAGTGTTTACGGGCGTCGCTCGCGCTCAACGCGTTGCTCCATCCGGCGGCGCCGCCTCTGGCGTCTCAAGCCATAGCTCCGCCGGTCGAACACGCCGAGCCCGGAGGCGCGGCCGCGACGCCGCAGTGGGGATCGCTCATGTCGATCGAGAAGCAAACGGACCGGGCGGACGCCGCGGACGCGCTGCGAGCGAGCGTCGCCGATTATTACAAGACGTCGACGGCGGAACCCGTCGCGCCGCCCGCCGTCGAACCGCCCGAGGCGCGCGCCGACGGAAACGACGACGACACCGCACCGGCCGCGCGCGACGACGACGTTCACGAACTCCAGATGGACGACGCTCCCACCGCCGCGCCCGCGCCGGCGCAGAAACCGGACTCGACGTCCGCGTTCCGAGACGCGCCGACGGATGGCTTCGCCTCCGCCGCCGCCGGGCCCGCGTTCGCCGCCTCCGCGCCCGTCGTCGAACCGCCCGACGATTTCATCTCCTTCTCCGCCCCGACGTCCGCGCGCTCGAACGCGGACATGTGGGAAACCGCGCGCGAACCGGTCGGTCTCGGCACCGGTGCGTCCAAAGTCCCCGTCGAGCTCTCCGACGATTCCGACGGCGAGTTGCCGGAAATTCACAGCGGCGGCGACGACGACGACGACGACGAGAATGACGACGACGACGACGACGAGAATGACGACGAGGACGAGGAGAACGAATAGACTTTTTAATTAGCGCACCATTCATAGATCCATGAATGGTGCACCATCGCCGCCGAGCGCGCACCCTCGTCTTCCCCGCGCGCGTCGACGCCTCGCCGTCCCGCCGGTCAGACGGTCGAGTCAATTCATCTTTCATTTATTCATCGCGACGTCACACCGCGCCCCCCCCCGTCCGAATTCATGAGCGCCGAGGACGCCGTCAAGGCGATACGAATCAAGACGGGTTCGCTCAGGCGTCTGTTCAGGGAACGCGCGATGTACGCCGACGAAGTCAAGATGGGCCAGGAAAAAGTGGCGCGCATGAAATCCGACGCGAGCGTCGATCTCGCGGATTTGAGACAACAGGTGAGGTCGCTTTCGCGCGCGCGTCGCGTCGCGCGTTCGGATTTCTTTGTTCTTTCGCACGCGGTCGGTGGATTGACGCCGACGTTGACGCGCAGGAGAACGTGCTCGAGGAGAGCGAGATGATGGTCAAGGACAACGCCACGCGCGTGCACGACGCGTACGATTCGCTCGCGGCGACGACGGAACATTTCGAGGGTGACGCGGAGGTGACGATGAGCGAGGAGTATAAATTGGCGTTGGAGCTGATGGCGGAGGTGGAGGAGGCGTCGGGGAAGTGAGCGCGCGCGAACGGAATCGTTGTAGTGTCCATCTACGCGCCGCGCTATGTTGAGAATTTCAATGAAGAATGAGACGCGCGCGCGCGTCGCTAGGCGATGGAGAAACCATCGTTGGATCGTCTTCGAGCGTTTGAGGAAGGATCAGCGACGACGTCGACGAGAGGCACGTCGTCGGCGTCGGTCTCGGCGTCGGCGTCTAATTTCCCGCTCGCGAGCGCTCTGTTTTTCATTCCGTCCCACTTGTACTTGTTGTATCCTATCAACCCGGCCAGGCACAGTATCAGCCCGGCGACGTTGGTCATCCCGAACGTATCGCCGAAGACGACCATGCTGAGCAAGATGGCGGCGATGTCCTTGACGACGCCGAACATCATCATGGTCAACGCGCTCGTCTCGTTTAAGAGTTCAAACTCAGCCAAAGTCAAACAAAACGCCATCAACGCCCCGACCCCGAAGACGACCATGTCGACGAAGACGTCGATTGGATTCGAAAGCCACTTGGAGTGCGGAATCGTGTACCACCACTGCTCTTTGAGACACGAAAACACGAACACCACGGCCCACATCAACGGATAGACGAGGTACACGAAGACGACGGGATGGTCGAGCAAATACGTCTCCTTGATTCCCTTGGCGTGATCCCCCGGCGCGTTCGAGTCGCGATGCATCACACGCTGCGCTAACGTCCATCGCAACGCGCTCATGAGCGCGGCGGTGAGACAAATACAAAATCCCAAGACGTCGAACTGCGCGTCTCCCTCCACCGACATGATTTGCCCCACCGTCACCATGGCCACGACGGCGCCTAAAAACCACGTCGGTCTCTCAAATCTAAACACAAACGCCAACAACAACGTAAACACGATGGAGCTCGTCTTCGCCACCGTGTACACGCTCACCGTGATGAACACCAACGACAAATTACTCAACGCGATGTCCAGTCCCATGGTCGCCCCCACCGGCGCCACCGCGCGCCAATACACATCGTGCGGCACCTCTTCCCGCCGTCCTCGCTTTCTCTCCGCGTGATCCGTCACCCCAGCCCTCACCGCGATCCTGGCCAACAAGAACTGAATCGCAAACTGCATCGACGTCAAAAACAACGGCGCCGGGAACCCTCCTCTCTTCGCGCCCAAAATCTGTTTATTAAACATCGCCAACCCCGTGCTCGTGGCGAACCACGTCAACACCAGCAACCCACACTTGAGCGCCCGCTCGCGCACGTCCGTCATCACCCTCTCCGTCGCGTCCGCCCCCTCCCTCGAGCGTTTCCTCCGCACGTACCGACGAACGGCGTTTTGAATCTTTACGATGGCGCGCCCTCGCGCGTCTCTCACGGCGACGCTCGCCGACGTCGCGCGCGGTGATCTCGCGTCTCGCTCTCGCGCGCGATCGCCCGCATCCTTCGACGCGAGCGGCCGCATGTCCTCGCGCGCGCGTGGACGACGCGAGGACGCGACCGCGCGAGGACGCGCGCGCGTCAGTCTCCGGCGCGGGATGCACCGACGACGCGCGAGCACGTGTCGCATCGTCGTCCCGACGCCCGACGACGAGGGCGAGGGGACGACGACGCGCGGTGGGGATGACGGTGGGGACGTCCCGTCGGGGGCGACCGATGGGGGCGATGGGGTCGCGGCGGGGGCGACGACGACGGGACGCGAAGACATGTGCGTGCGATTCGATTCGATTCGATGGATTGCGATTCGACGGTCGTCGCGCGAACGCGATCGATGAGGCGATGAAGCGAGACGAGACTGACGAGCGCGCGGTTCGTGACGCGCGAGACGCGCGCAGCACGCGATCGGGAACGTTCACGATGGAGGAGTTTCGATTGAATAAACGAGGTCTCGGCGTGTCGTCGCAGCAACGCTTGGACGCGTTGACGGAGGGACGCGGGAGCGAGGCGGCGTCGGTGTCGGCGTCGGCGTCGGCGTCCAAGAGTGAGCTTCGGGAGGAGGTGGATGAATTCATCATGGGAGTGGCGGATTTAGATTTCGTCGGGGTGCTGGGCACGGGATCGGGCGGCGTGGTGCGGCGCGCGCGGCACAAGCGCACCGGCGAGGCGCTGGCGGTGAAAAATATCGCGATTTCGTTCGCGAGAGACGATGATGGATGGAAAAGAATCATCACTGAGCTTCGAACGTTGCATAAGAGCACGTGTGAGTATATCGTGCGGAGTCGAGGGGCGTATTTCGATCAAGGGAGCGTGAGTCTCATCATGGAGTACATGGACGGCGGAACGATGAGCGACGCGACGAAAGTGCTCGGACGATGGGAAGAGGAGGATCTGGCGGCGACGACCGCCATGCTCGCGGATGGATTACATTATTTGCACACGACGCTCAACGTGGTGCATCGAGACATCAAGCCGATTAACGTGTTGTTGAATTTGCGCGGCGAAGCGAAACTGAGCGATTTCGGCGTGAGTGGATATCTCATCGACGCGAGCAAGTGTCACTCGTGGGTGGGCACCGTGACGTACATGTCCCCGGAGCGCATTCAAGGCGATTCGTACGAGTACACCGCGGACGTGTGGAGCATGGCTCTCACCATCGTCGAGTGCGCCCTGGGAAGATTTCCTTACAATCCACCCGACGTCTCGAGACGGTTTAGTTTTTGGGATTTGCTCGACATCGTCGTCAAAGATCCCGTGCCGCGGTTGCGTCCGGAGCTTCAGATATCGGATGAATTCGATAATTTCGTCGCCCTCGGCCTGAACAAGGATCCGAGCGGTCGCATGCTGGCGAGAAACATGATCGCGCACCCTTGGATTTTCGGCCGAGACAGAAGTGACGACAAGCGTCGTCTCGCCGAGCTCACCGCTCGCGTCTTGGCGACGAAAAACGCTTCGTCAATTTAATAGCCATCAATCACAGGCGGCATTGTAACATCCACGTGTAGAACGCAGCGCACGGTCCTCGCCCGTTCGTCTCGTCGCCGCACTGTTCGCCTCTCGCGATGCGTCTCGAGCTCGCCCCTGGCGGTGCAACGCCCAGTGAGCTCGAGCGCGCGCGCGTGGACGTCTCGAGCGCGCTCGATGACGCGCGATCGTTTCTCGCGCGTCGAGACGCGCCGCGCGCCGCACACGCGTTCGATGCGGTGGCGCGCGCGCGTTTCTTCTTCTCGCGCATTGAGTCGCAGGCGGCGTTCGAGCTCGCTTTGGACGCGCTTTCGCTCGCCGCGCACGCGGTAACGACGGGCGACGACACGCACGACCCGACGCGACTCGCCGGGGCGGAGCTCGGATCGAGCGCGGCGACGGTCGTGGCCTCTGTGATTCGAGACGCGGAGGCGAGACGAGACGGTTACGCGCGCGCTGCGGCGACGAGGGGCGTGGATGCGTTTCTGAGGGGCGTCTTGCGCGCGAGAGAGTTGGCGAAACTGTCGTCGAGCGCGGTGACGTCGAGCGTGTTGGCGTTGATGGCGATCGGGAGCGAGGAATCGTCTCGCGCCGCGGCGGCGGCGGCCGCCGCCGCGTTGGGGGAATTCGCGTTCGAGACGCCCGCTGCGGCGGCGCAGTACGCGTACGCGTACGCGTACGGTGTCATCGAAAACGATGGATTCGACGCGGCGTGCGCATTGTTGGAGGCGTGGGAAGTGATGGATGTCGGGGACGAATACACCGTCTCGCGTAAGAGTTTGTTCGGCGGCGGCACGTTGCGCAGAGTCATGGAAAACGTTTTCGTCTCGGGCGCCGTTTCGAAAGCGACCATGGTAAATCTCGCGAGACGATGCGAAACGGACTCACGGATCGGGAACGTGTACGTGTTGGGCGCCCTTTTCCGTTCGAGTGCGGCGTTGAAGGATTTGGAGCTCAAGGCGATGTGTGCGCAGACGATGGTGAGTACGGCGAGCGTGTTAGAAAAGTGGTTAGCGACGTCGACTCGTGACGTTACGCTCGAAGCGCGAGCGTTGGCGTGTATTTCCTCGTATTCTGCGTGCGTGGACATAGACGAGTCGAATGGGCCGCTCCGATCTTTGAAGACACTCTTGGCGAGAGCGACGCTGAAAGTATTTTCGCACACGCACGGATCGCTCTTACACTCTCTCGCGGAGAGGAAAACGCCTCAAGACGCTTCGCACATCTTACACGATCTGACGACGTCTCCGATTTACATGAATGCGCACTTCATCGCGGAGGCGGTCTCTCGTGATGACGGCGTCGATCCGTCGGCGGCGTTTCCGATGCTCGCTGAATTCGCGAAACACTCGTACGAAACAGCGAGAGAGTTAAACTCGCGCGACTACGCCACTTGGGTCAACGCGCTCGACATCGCAATCATTCGCGCTGCACGAGCGCACGTGTACGAATTCGTCTTGGTGGTGTTGAAACACACTCTTCGAGGACGACTCGATTCGCACGTCACAGAGGCGTTACACGTGCTGGGACACATGGAGTTCGCGAGGACGACGAGCGTTGAGTACGCTCAAGTGCTCGGTGCGATCGCGAATGTGTTGATCAGTCTTCCACCTGCGGGGGATGCGCCGATCGCGTTGGCTTTTCTCGAAAATTTGCCGATTCTCGCCGATTCGTGGGCGTCGGACAACGTGTTGGGTGCGCGAATTCATCTGTCGCTCAGGCTTTTACCATTCATCCTGTCCAAAGTATCTCGCGCACGCGTGATGCGCGCGGTGTGTCCGTACATTCGTCAGTGTTGCGATCACGATTCGAAAACGGTGGTGAAAGCGGCGCACGTGGTGTACGTGGGAATTTTCCACGTGTGTCCCGAGCTCAACGACGAAGTCTTTCCCGAGTACATGTGCATGGCGCTGGAGAGATACCCCACTTCGACGCCTTTAGAACCGTTCATCGCGGCGGTCGGTCTCGTGACGAAGTTCGGCGAGGCGGGCAGTGAAATCGCCCTGTTCATTGCGCAGAAGTTGATTCAAAAGGTACGAATCATGGATGCCGCCACGACGGAAGCGCCGCCGGCGAGCGACCCGCCCGTGGAGGCGTTGCGACGTTTACTCTTCCAACTCGTGACGCTAGTGGATTTCCCACTCATTCCAGCCATTCAAGAGATGTTACAGGACGCCGTCCTGAGCATCGTCGACCCGGGGGCGCGCGAGAATCAATACCAGACGCTCGCGTACACGGTGATGCGATGTCCCGATTACGCGCGCAAACCTATGTGCGTCGATTGGATCATGGCCATGTCGAGTAAACTTTAGTGATGATTGTAAGAATACAAGTAGAAGAATTGTAGCGAGAGACTAGAGCGAAAACGCTTTGCGAATGTCCTCAAAGAATGCGGTTGGATCGCGTTGGACTTGATCGATCCCATCCTGAATCCACTTCGTGCCGAGCTTGATTCGATGTTCGTTCGTCGGCATGCGGTACAGGTAGGCAAGACGTCGAAGCGCCGCGGCGGCCGGGCCTTCGAGCGTGATGTCGCCGACCGGAAACGCCACGGCGGCGTCGAGGCTTCCAAGAACCATCATGTCGCCGAGGTGTTGATAACGGAACGGCAACTCGGTTCTACCGTTCATGGACGCCCAAATGTTCCACGCCGCGTAATCGGCTTGCTGGAACGCCACTTGCGCGGTCGACGGTAATTCGTCGTGGTTCGCATCCATGACATCGGCCGCGCTCGACGACGCGTCACCGACGGCGTAGATGCGAGAATGCCCGTTCACGCGAAGCGTCGCGTCAGTTTTAATCTTCTTCTTCGCCGTCGTCGCCACCGGCCAGTCACTCGGCGTCTCGGCGCGTTGACCGACGGTCCAACACACGATATCGTACTCCTCTTCCCGTTCGTTTCCTTGATCATCAAAAATGAACACACCGGCCGCCTCGCTCGTTGAATCGTCCTCGACGAGCTTTCGCAGTCGAGACACGCGTCCGTCGATGACGTTGACGCCGTCCTTTTCCAAAATCTTCATCGCCGCCTCGCGCTGCCCGGACGGCGCCGACGCCATCACTTTCCCATTCGGCGTGACCACATCCACCGATCCACCGCTCGATTTCCCATTCACGCGCTCGGCGATGACGGACGCCAACTCCACCCCCGACAACCCTCCGCCGATGACGGCCACCCGCGCGCGTCTCCCTTCATCCTCCAATCGTCGAAGCGCCCTCACGATTCGCACCGCGTCCCTCTCCGTGTTCAATCCAATCGCACACTCTCTCGCTCCGACCACCCCACCGTCGCTCGTCGTCGTCCCGAGCGCCAAAACCAAGTAATCGTACGTCAACGTCGTCCCGTCCGCCAGCGCGCACGTCCCGCCTCCCGAACTACACGGCGTCCCGTCTCGCGTCTCCCCACCCTCATCCGGCGCGAACGATCGAACCTCTCCCTTGACGTGCGTCACCCTCGACGTCGGCGCGAGTAAATCATCGAACGTCGGCGCCACTTCCCACGGTTCCATCGTCTCGTTGACGAGCTCGTACAGCAGCGGTTTGAAGACGAAGGCGTCGTTCCTGTCCACGACCGTGATCTCCGGTCGCGTCCCTTCGTCGCGCGTCCAATCGAGGGCGTCGAGGCGAAGAGCGGTGTACAGCCCACCGAAACCGCCGCCGAGGACGAGCACGCGCGGGGGCGCGGGGGCGGTGGACGACGACGCGCGCGCGGTCGACGTCATCGCGGAAGAGACGACGACGGGCGAGGCGCGCGAACGCGCGAACGCGGAGCGTCGCGCGCGACGCGAGGACGAGGACAAGGCCGACGCGCGCGCGGACGCGGGCGCGACGCGCGACGTGGCGGAGACGACGGGCATCGTCGGCGTCTAGAAGTGGTGTCTCGAAGCGGCGGCGGCGAAGAAGAAGCTCTTGATTTTACAAATCGCGCCGTCTCGTCCTCGAGGGCGACGATGCGCGCGTCCGAAGCGACGCTCTCGCGTGCGTCAGCACTCTGAACCTCGCACGCGCGTCGCGCCGTCGGCGCCGAGCGTGTATAATTTTTGTCGCTCGCACCTCGCGACGTGCCGAAAACAAAACGTCGCGCACGGCAACGGCGCGCCGTCGCACTCCTCCACCGCGCACTGCGTCGCCCGCCCGATGGTCTCCCCGTCCTCGGCGACGCGAGCCTCGATCACCTTCGCCTCGGCCTCCCTCGAACCGGCGTGTCCACGACGCATCTCGAAGACGCGATGCTCGCGCTCGAGGTCGTCGAGCAGACGCGCGTACCGCTCTCGATACGACGCGCGCAAGTCTCGCATCCGTCGCAAACGTCGCTCCACGAGCTCGCGCTGCGTCATCTCGTTCGACGCGTTCGTCGCGTCCTCCTTCGACGGGTTCATATCGCCGTCGACGCCGCCGAGACCGATCTCCTCGTCGTCGCCGTCGTCGCCGCCGCCGGCGCGCGTCGTCGTCGCCGCGCCTCGCGTCGACGTCCCGACGTCGAGTCCGAGTCGTCTCGCCACGCGCTCGCGAAGGACGACGTCGCGATCGATCGTCTCGGACGTCGTCGTCTCGTCGACGGGCGCGTCGCGCGCGTCGGGAACGCCGGCGTCCCGCGCGCCGTCGAGGTCGATGGCGCTCGACGCGGGCGCGCGATCCTCGCTCGCGCGCGCGTCCGCGACCGACGGCGCGCCGTCGGCGGCGACCATGACGCGAGGCGTCTCCGACCGCGCGTTCGTCGCGCGCGCGCGACGAACGCGGTCGCCTTGTGACGCCGCGCGCGCGAATTGTCGAATCGTCACACCATGGCGACCGGCGCGCGCGCGCGCGTTTCGGCGCCCGTACGCGCGTGCGTCGCGCCGCGCGCGCGGTCGACGCGATGCGGGACGATCGTCCGCGCGTCGTCGACGTCTCACGCGCTCGATGACGTCCTCGAACGCGCGAGGGAAGCGATCGATGCGCGAGGCGGGTGCGCGTACGCGCTGTGGGGACACGGCTCTCACCTCGGGTTACCGGCGAATTGGTACCTTCGCGTGGACGACGAGGCGTTCGTGGAGGAGACGATGAACGTGGAGTTGTGTTACGTGAGCGGGCGGGCGAAGGGGCGGCGTGGGGAGTGCTGGGAGGTGGACTTTAGTGGACACGCGCAGACGCTCGAGTTGGACGACGCCGAGGCGGCAATGCTGAGCGCGTGGACGCGGACGGGGTACTGGGCGAGCAGGGCGTGCGTGAACGAATACGTGGATTTGGAGATGATGGATGCGGATGAGAGGGAGGGCGCTTTGCGGATCGGGATGAAGATGAGGGGGGGACGGGTGACGAGCGTATTGACGCTGGACGCGACGACGTGGCGGCCAAAAAAGTTGGCGGTGGCGGTGTGCGGCGATGAAGACGTGTGGACGTTCGAGGATTGGAAGACGAGCTCGTGTGGGGTCGTGTATGCGGGGACGACGACGTTGTACGGCACGAACGGGGGGACGCAGGAATTCATCGCGCACGGCGTCGCGGCGGGACGCGGGAAAGAGGGACGGGCGGTGTTTAACAAGCCGACGATGCCGTCACCCACGGTGGTGTTCGACGCGGACGTGAGTTCGGAAATTGACGTCGTGCGCGCGTCCTCGTCGCACGTGTTGGTAGAACCCACGATTGATGGGAAGAACGCGGGGCCGTTCATTTTGGACACGGGCGCGAGCGGACTCGTCATCACGCCGAGAGCCGCGAAGGCGCTCGGTCTTCGCGCGTTCGGTGAAGTACACGTCTCCGGCGTCTCGGGTCGCGTACCCTGTCGGTTTCAACGAGGGCTAGAGCTCAAGCTCGGCCCTCTGACGCTCAAGCGCCCGGTGTTCATGGAAATGGGGTTGGACGGCATCGTCAGCGGCGCTGCGGAACCCGTCGCAGGCATCATTGGTTTCGACGTCTTCAAGAGCGCGATTCTGAGCGTTTCAGAGGGTGGTGATCGAGTGAATATTTACGACTACAACGATGTGAGCAGCGTGGATGAAAAGTGGGCGTGGCAGGAGTTGCGATTGGTGTCCAACGTGCCGCACATCTCGGCGACGTTTTCGGGCACCAACGATTCGCACAAGACGACGCCAAACATCTTCATGATTGACAGCGGCGCCGGCGGTGCGGACGTCATCTTTCACTCCAAGGCTGTAGAGGACATGGGGTTAGATAGCTTACTAGCGCCTGAGGGACGGCGAACGTCGAGTCGCGTGCGCGGCGTGAGCGGGGCGAACGGCGAGAGCGGCGGGCAGACGCTGACCTATCGCGCGACGATGGATTGGTTGCAGCTCGCGGAAACGGACGCCGAAGGAGAACCGGTACGCTTCGAGAACGTCGACACGTTGCTCGCGTCCGGTGAAGGTTTCAGTCTTTCCGAACATAGTTGCGGCATGATATGCGCGCGATTACTCGGGAAACGACAAATAGTGTACGACGTCTCGCGCCGCCGCATCGCGTTTGTCGCTTAAATCGAATAGGCGGGTGATATTAATGCGTAGCTATACTTCTGGCACCTGCGGAAGGTTCATAATCTTATCGACCGCCGTCTTGGCGTCCATGTGACCGTCCAAGATGCTCGCGACCGCCGTGAGCACGGGCAAATGCACCCGATATCTCTTCGCGAGCTGCACGACTGCCGCCGCCGTGGCGACGCCCTCGGCGACTTGGTTCATAGATCCTAACACTTCCTCGAGCGTTTCTCCCGCCCCCAACCGAACGCCCACGGTGCGGTTACGACTCAAATTGACGAAGCATGTGAGCATGATGTCGCCCGTACCGCTCACGCCGGCCAGCGTCTCCGGACGCGCGCCCATTTTCCCCGCGAGCCAACGAATCTCCGCCACGCCTTGCGCCACGAGCGCCGCCATGGCGTTGTTCCCGAGCTCTAACCCTTCGACGATCCCCGCCGCGATTGCTAAGACGTTCTTCATCGCGCCGGAGAGCTCCACGCCCGTGACGTCCGTGCTCGTGTTGACGCGCAAACACGACGAACCGAAGAGTTGCTGCACGCTCACCGCCAACTGCTCGTCCTCGCTCGCGGCGACGATGGTCGTCGGCAAGCCTTGCATGAGCTCAACCGCGAACGTCGGACCCGAGAGCACGGCTAACGGTTGATCGCGTCCGAGACCCGCGGGAATGATCTCGCTCATCATGTCGCACGTGCTCGTCTCCAAACCTTTACTCAGACACAGCATCGGCGTCTCGGGATCGATAAAATCCTTCACTCCGGACAAAAACACGCGTGACTGCTGCACGGGCACGGCGTGAATGATGAAATCACATCCACGCAACGCCTCCCCCGCCTCTGTCGTCGCTCGAATATTCGTCGGTAACTCATACTTTGGCAAATACTTTACGTTTCTGTGTTCGGCGTTCAACGCGTCGGCGTCGCCCGCGTTCCTCATCAAAATAACCACGTCCAAATCACCCTTATTTCTCGCCAACAGCGTCGCCATCGCCGTTCCAAAGCTCCCCCCGCCCATGATGGCCACTTTTTTCGAGCTCGCGAGCACGCTCTCATCGCTCGCCCGCGTGCTCTCGACGAAGTGCGCCCATCGCATGATTTTATCCCACTCTTGCGCGATCGTCGCCCGGTCCTCGTCTCGCACGCCAGCCTTGAACGCGTCGTACGCCCCCGCGTGCATCACGACCCCGCGTCGCGCGCGCGCCTCCTCCCATCCCCCCCCCCTCGCGCGCATCGTCGTCGTCCTCGTCGTCCTCGCCGTCCTCGTCGTCGTCGCGAACCTCCTCGCGCGCGCCGAGACACCGCCGGCGCGCGCGCGCGCATCCCATCCTCGCGTCGCCCCTCGCGCGAACGAACGCGACGACGACGACGACGACGACGACGACGACGACGACGCGAACGACGCGGACATCGCGGACATCGCGCGCGTCCGTCCCGCGCGCGTCGATCGATGGCGCGCCGCGTCGTCGCGCGCGTCGTCTCCGCGTCCGGGACGAGACGCCGATCCATCGTGACGGGGCGTTGACGCACTGTATACGCAGACGAAGGAAGAATGACGGGTCGTGACTCGTTCGTGTGTCCCTCCGAGCGCCCTCGCGCCGATTCGGGCCGGATTGGGCGACGAATCGATCGGGACACGCGCGCGCGCGGCGATCGTCGATCGATGCGCGCGACGACGACGACGACGACGACGACGACGACGGCGACGGCGACCTCCGTCGCGAGGTCAGCGCGTCGCTCGGCGACTCGTCGAGGCGCGGGCGCGGACGGGAAGAGTACCAGGCTGGCGGTGGCGATTGGAACACGACGCGCGATGACGACGACGACGACGACGACGACGACGAGGACGCGCGCGGTGTCTGAACCGTTGGAACGCGACGAGGAGAGAGGCGCGAGCGAGACGCGAGAGGCGGTGAA
>MDTD01130453.1_pt1 | contig 40963 bp, 43 predicted proteins | sample 811221 | NCBI WGS metagenome assembly MDTD01 (sample SAMN05326646, study PRJNA326480) | marine metagenome | isolation source: seawater | place: Pacific Ocean: South West | collected 2011
ATGAAATAATAATGGGAGAAATTGAAAATTTCAAAAAATTAGGCTGGGATATTGATCAATCCGCAACAGGTGAAATTATTGTTAGAAATCTTCCATTTTTAGGCATTTATAAATCTAAAGAAGTAGACATAAATTACTTATTTGAACTGATTATCAAAGACTTAAAAGAAAAATCTGACACACCTGCGGATATTATTGCAAAAAGATTAGCTTGCCACAATGCAGTAAGAGCTGGTGATAAATTATCTGAATCAGAATCAGAAAAATTAATAAAAGATTTAGAAAAGACAAATATACCTTGGGACCCACATGGAAGACCAGCAATAGTAAAATTAGACTATGATAATCTATCTAAGCAATTTGGTAGATAGTGTATAATTAAATTGAATCATTACCAATTTGATTCCCATATAATGACCGATTTTAATAATATATTACTTCTAATATTAGAAAAAAATCCCTCTAGGTTACTAATTAATCCATTATCAAAAAGTATTATTGCTGGATTTGGTAATAGTAAAGTCGTAAAACTTTCAGATTTTTCAAATTTCATAGATTTCAAGGAAGAAATAAAAATTCAATTATATAAAGATAAAATTGGATTTGGAAGTTTATTTTTTGATATAGAAAATAAAAATATTTCTGAACTTTGGAAAGATTTTGAAGTAGCAGAATTTACCTTTTCAAATATTGTATTTAAGTATGAAAATGAAAATATATCTTATTATGGAGAAGATGAAAACTTAATTTCATATTTTGATGAAATCCAATCGAAAAATATTAAATTTTCAAAAAATTCTGAAAATCTTTTTTTGGAAAAAAATAATTTCGAAAGTTGGATTAATCTAGTGGATAAGGCTAAAAATCAAATTAATGTTTCTATTTTAGAAAAAATTGTTGTGGCTCAATTATATAGATCTAAGATTGAAAAATTAGATCTAAAAAATACAATAATTAACATGGTAGAAAAATATAATAACTGTACTACTTTTATGTATCAAATTAAAGATTCTATTTTTTTTGGTTCAACCCCAGAGAAAATCTTTGAATATTCTAATAAAACTCTTAAGACCGAAGCTATTGCAGGCTCTATTCCCAATAAAGGTGAAAGTACTGAAGAAATAAAAAGAAAATTTATGAACACTACTCTTATAGAAGAGCATAAGATTGTATCAAATTATATAGAAAAACAATTAATGAAAATAACTTCAAATAAGGTTAGAAAGTCTAGCTTAGATGTTATGAAGCTTAATAATATTAATCATCTACAATCTAAAATTGAAGTTGATATAAATGACAATGATTTTTTCAAATTTATTGAATTACTTCACCCATCACCAGCTTTGGCTGGTTTTCCTGTTCAAGAAGCAAAAAATTGGATAAGAGATAATGAAAATTTTGAAAGGGGGCTATATACAGGTTCCATAGGATATGTTGATGAAAATAACTCTAAATTTTATGCTGCTCTTAGATGCGCTATGTACAAAAAGAATGAAGGAGAAATAATATCTTTTGCAGGAAATGGTATTGTTAAAGATTCAAAAGTCAATTATGAAATAGAAGAACTAAATTCTAAGTTCAAAGCAATAAATGAATCTATAGTTAAGAAATAAATGTTAATACAAGATAAACAGATTAAGATTTTTTTAGAAGAACTTATTATTAGGGGAATAAAAAATATTGTTATTAGCCCTGGTTCTAGATCTACCGCATTGGTAAATAATATATTAGTGAATAAAGAATTCTTTGATGTTACTCTGATTCTAGATGAAAGATCTGCTGGTTATTTTGCATTAGGTATATCTAAAAAAACAAATAGTCCTACTGTCCTAATTTGTACCTCAGGTACTGCAACACTAAATTATTCCCCAGCGGTTGCTGAAGCATTTTATTCAAAAATTCCATTATTAATTATCACAGCTGATAGACCTATGCACTTTAGAAATACTGGTGCTAATCAAACATTAAATCAGAATAATTTATATCAAAATAATATTAAATGGTTTTACGATATTCCGATAAATGCTGATAATAGAATCTTCTCTAATATAGCTCATAAAGCTTTGAATAATAGCGATAATTACCCTAAAGGACCTGTCCAAATTAACTGGCAATTTAATGAACCTTTTACAGATGGAAATATTGAAAAAATACAATTAGAAAAAAAAGTTTCCATTGAGAAAAATGAATCTTTAACTGATAGTGAAGAAAATTTTAAGAACTTTTTAGAAATAACTAATAATAAAAACGGAATCTTACTAGTTGGGCAACATTTTGAAAATAAAAATAGTTTACTTAAATTAGCTAACTTACTAAATTGGCCTATAGTTGCAGATCCTTTATCAAATCTAAGAGAAATAAAAGATTATAAAGAAAATATAATTATAGATACTGGAGATATATTATTTCGTTCAAGCTTAAAAAACATAATACCAGACATAGTTTTACATATTGGAAGTTTACCGGTTTCAAAATTTATATCGTCAAAGCTTGAAAGGGCAAATAAACATATTTTTTTAGAAAACTCTAACAGAATAGCCGAGGGGTTTAATAAAATAGATCTTCATCTTAAAACAAGCTCAGAAGTTTTAGTCAGATACCTAGTAAATAACAAAGATAAAATATTATCTGTGAATAATAAATGGAAATATCTAATGAGAGACTATAACGTTTTTATTAGAAAAAAAACTGAGGTATTAATTAATAATTATGAAGAACTTAATTATAAGAAGTCCATTATAGATAATTTACCTAAAGATTCAAACTATATTGTTGGAAATTCTTTACCTATAAGGCATTTAGATATAATTCTTAATAAAAATATTGAATGTAATTTTATTGGAAATAGAGGTCTGTCAGGAATAGATGGAAATATATCAATTGCATCAGGATATAGTAAGTTTTCAAGGAGCAACACTTACCTTGACATAGGAGATCTTGCTTTTTTTCATGACATAGGTAGTCTTATAAATGCTGTCAAGCATAGCAAAAACTTAACAATAGTCGTTAACAATAATAATGGTGGACAAATATTTAACCTACTTCCCCAAAAAACTGACTTAAGAGATATTTATGAAGAATGGTTTATAACTCCTCATGATGATTTATCAATTCGCAAATTATCTGAAAGTTTTGGATGCAATTATGAAAATATTGATAACAAATTAGAATTAGAAAAGCTAATAAAGAATTTTACAAATAAAAACATAAGTATTATCGAACTTAATATTAATTCTAATTATGATAATTATAATAGTGAAATAAATTCAATTGTGAATTGTTTAGAAAATATTTATGACTAGAAAATTATTTCATAAGATAGAGGGGAGTGGTACCCCATTATTACTAATTCACGGTTTTACTGGTAGTCATAAATCATTTGATAAGATATCCAATTTTCTAAAAATATACTTTAGAGTAATAACTATAGATATGATTGGTCATGGAAAATCAATGGATTATAAAAAAGAAAATTACTCTTTCGATCAATCAATTCATGATATTTCAAGTATTTTAGAATCTCAATCACTAAAAAAAATAAATATATTAGGTTACTCCTTAGGTGGAAGATTAGCCATGCAATTTGTGAATAAGAATCCAAACAAAATAAATAAATTGATCATATGTAGTGCTTCAAATGGAATTAAAAATAAAAAAGAAAGAGAAAAAAGAATCATATCTGATAGCAAAATAATTAACTTATTACAAAATTATCCTTTAGATCATTTTGTAAATTATTGGCAAAACTTAAAGTTATGGCAATCAGAAAAGAGACTAGATATAAAAAAAATAATTCAATTACGAAAAATAAGACTGACTCAAAATAAAATAGGGCTTGCATTAAGCTTAACTAATCAGGGACAAGGTGTTCAAGAATATTTAGGAGATCAATTACGATCTATTAAGGCTAATACTTTGATAATGTTTGGAGAAAAGGATAAAAAGTATAAAGAAATTTCTAAAGAAATACATAATTTGATAGAAAATTCTAAATTAGAAATGGTCCCTAACTCAGGTCATAATATAATATTAGAAAACCCTATTTTTATATCTCAAAAAGTTAAGCATTTTATATTAGGAGAAAAAAATGAAAATAAATTGGCAATCTAAGTCAGAATATGAAGATATTTTAGTAGATTTTTATAATGGGATAACTAAAATAACTATCAACAGACCTGAAGTCAGAAATGCTTTTAGACCTAAGACTATAAGTGAGCTTAGTGAAGCTTTTAAGTTAGCAGCAGAAGATGACGAAACAGGAGTAGTACTTTTTAGAGGTAAAGGTGATAAGGCATTTTGTTCAGGAGGGGATCAAAAGGTCAGAGGACATGGCGGATATAATGATGAAGGAGGAAATCCAAGTCTTGGAGTATTACCACTTCAAAGATTTATAAGATATATGCCTAAACCTGTCATAGCTTTAGTAAGTGGATATGCTATCGGAGGAGGACACGTTCTTCAAGTAATTTGTGATCTTACAATAGCTTCAAGTAATTCAATATTTGGTCAAACAGGGCCTAGAGTAGGATCTTTTGATGCTGGATTTGGAAGTCATGAATTAGTAAGATTAGTTGGAACAAAAAAAGCAAAAGAAATTTGGTTTTTATGCGATCAGTATAATGCTAAAGAAGCTCTAGAAATGGGTCTTATAAATAAAATAGTAGATTATGAAGAGTTAGAAAATGAAGGGGTTCGTTGGGCTAATAAAATCTTAGAAAAAAGTCCAACTGCTATAAGATTTTTAAAAAATACCTTCATTGCAGAGTCTGATGGTTTAGCTGGATTACAGAATATGGCTGGAGATATTACTATGATGTACTATATGACTGAAGAGGCTAAAGAGGGAAAAAATGCCTTTATAGAAAAAAGAAAACCTAATTTTTCTAAATACCCCAAACCTCCTTTTCATGGATAAGTTGTGAAAGAAAAAATAAATTCAATTTTAGGTGCCTTTAGAATCAAGACTCTTCCTGCTGTTTTAGGCCCTATAATAATTGCCTTAAGTATATCAATTATTGAATCTTTTGAATTATATAAAATTATTCTTGTAATCCTAATTGGAATAAGCCTACAGGTACTAGTTAATTTGATAAATGATTTAGAAGATTATAAAAAAGGTGTAGACAATTTAAAACGATTAGGCCCCACCAGAGCAACACAATCTGGTGATTTATCTATCTATGAAATGAAAATACTAATCTCATTTATTTTTCTAATATCTTTGCTTCTCGGAATTCTAGCCTTTTTTATGTCTGGTATTTTTGTTATATTTTTCGGGATACTTTTATTTATTCTAGCTTATACTTATACTGGAGGTCCTTCTCCTTATGGTTATATGGGACTTGGAGAATTTGCTGTTTTTATAGTATTTGGTCCATTTACCGTCCTTGGAAGCTTATATCTTTTCGATTTATATCCATCATTTGAAACTCTCCTAATTTCCTTTGTTCCAGGTTTTTCAAGTAGCCTAATAATTCTTGTGAATAATATTAGAGATATCAAAAATGATGAAGAAAATGGGAAAAAAACTATCGCAGTAAAACTTGGTGACACAAGATCAAGATATCTTTATATTTTTATTTTATATTTATTAATATTAAATATCTGTTTTATAGTTTTCATATCACAAAACCTAATATTGCTTCTTTTAGTTATATTATGTATGGTAATTTTCCCAATTTCAGATATTGGATTTAAGAAAAGTTGGTTTATACTACCTAAATATTATTCTAAAATCTCCTTAAGGGAATCAAAATTAAACAACACTTTGATAAATACAGTTAAAGCCCATTTTATAATTTGTACTATCATTTCCATTTCAATCATTGCTTGGGAATATTCCCCGATTTTTTAGTATATATGACAGGATAAACAATATTCTAAAGAAAATTCAAATTTATAATAAAAAAAACAAAAAAAAGTATATGACAAGCTGGATAGAAAAAAATATAAGTAAGAACTTATTTATATCAGGGAAAAATTATCAATATAATTTTGAAGAATATTTTGATTTATTATTAAAGCATTATAATTTTGCCAAAAAAAATATCAAAAAAAATGAAAAAATAGTTTTTATTTCTAATAGTGTCTTGGAATATTCCATTTTTTCTATTTTAATTCCAATGGTCGGAGGCATTTTTGTACCTATGAATCCTAAGAGTCCTGTAAATGAAATCAAGAACAAAATGGAAATTATTAAATGTAAAAAAATCATATACGATAAAAGTATAAAATTAGAAGCAATTGAGAATAAAATTCAAATTTCTTCTGAAAAGTTAGTACCTAAGAATTATAAATTTGAATATATTTCAGAGGATCAGGTATATTGCATATTATTTACTTCTGGAAGTTCAGGTATTCCTAAAGCAGTAAATATTTCAAGAAAAAATATTGAAACTAGTTGTGAAATATCTCAATTAAACTTACAAGTAGAAAAATCTGATAGCTGGCTGTTATGTATGCCTCCTTTTCACGCAGGGGGATTATCAATTATTTTCAGAAGTGTAATTTTAGGAAATAAATTTCATGTAGAAGATCATTTTGAGGCTGATAATGTCATTAATTTAATTATGAATGAAAAAATCAACATAATATCAATGGTTCCAACTATGTTGAGTAGAATAGTCAATGAGATGGAAATAAAGAAAATCTCTGCTCCAAAATCTTTCAAATTTATTTTATGTGGAGGAGCAAGAACTTCAGAAGATTTAATTCTTAGGGCAAATAATATAGGCTTAAAAATACTTCCCACATATGGTATGACAGAAACATCTTCTCAGATTGCAACTGCATCTCCCAATGATAATGAAAGGCCAAAAAACTCAGTTGGTAAATTACTAGAAAAAGTATCTATAAATTTTTCATCAGAATCTGAAATCCTGATAAGTGGAGATTTTGTGGCCAAATATTATGGTAATAAAGATAATTCAAAATGGCTCTATACAGGTGATTATGGTTATATTGATAAAAATAATTATTTATTTATTTCGGGAAGGATAGACGATCTAATAATTTCTGGAGGTGAGAATATTAACCCACTTGAAATAGAAGAAATTATTAATAAGCTTGATTATATCGACGAGTGTATAGTAGTTGGAAAAAAAGATGAATATTGGGGAGAAAAAGTTACCGCAGTGGTTTTTTCAGAAAAAAATATTAAATTGGATGAAATTAAGGGATCTTTAGAAAATATAGATAATTACAAGCATCCGAAATCAATAATTAATTATAAAAAAGCTTTACCTAAATTGCAAAATGGAAAATTTGATAGAAAAAAAATAAAAGAAATAATAAATGAACTCTAGTCCCAAAAAAAATAGTTTTATAAAAAATTATCCAGTGACTTCAATGCTCGCTTTTAGCAATTTTATAATTTATGTAATTCAAGAAATTACTGGTGACTCTAATAATGTTATTGATCTTGTAAATATGGGTGCAAGATACGATATTTATGTAGCAAAGGGAGATTGGTGGAGATTTATTACTCCAAATTTTTTACATATAGGTATAACACATTTGTTACTCAATTTAGCTGGATTATTCATTTTTGGCATGCTTGTTGAAAAAGATTTTTCTAAAATTAAGTACATAATAATATATTTTTTTTGCGGAATATGTTCGAACATATTTTCTTACTCTTCTGGATCTTGGTTTGGATTCACCTGCGGACCAGTAGGAGCGGGAGCAAGTGGAGCAATTTTTGGACTACTAGGTGCATATGCTTCCTATCTAATTATTAATAAAAACGTTTTAGGGCAGCAGGGAAAAGACTCATTAGTATCCATAGGATTAATAATCTTTATAAATGTTATTTATGGAGCAGCTGCTACTGGAGTTGATCATATTGCCCATGTAACAGGAATTATTTCTGGCTTAGCGATTGGCTGGTTATTAAGTCCTTCTAAACAAATGGTAATTTTGCCAAATGAATTACATGAAAATTCTATTTTAGTTTCAGTGAAAAGAAAAAAAATATCTAGTTTGTTCATTGTTAGCTTTATATTTTTAATTATAATAACTTTCATAGCTTATGATCAAAGAACGCAGGATATTATAGAATTCTCTAGATTCTGCACATAAAATTTAATATGTTGAATAATCAAATAAAAACAGTAAATAGACTCATAGATTTAGTAAATATCAGTGGAAATAGTATAACCAATTCCCGAAGAAGAATAATAGCAGAAATTGCCAGAAAAGAAGGCCTATTTACTTCAGAAGAACTTACAAAGTCATTACCAAATATTGGTAGAGCTACTGTTTATAGAACATTAAAATTATTACATGACATAGGGTCAATTTGCAGAATTAATATAGTCGATGAACATAGCTACTATACATTATCTTTATCAGATCATCATCATCATACTGTTTGTAAGGAATGTAATAAGATAGAAGAAATTAATTTGATTGGTTTTGAAAAAGATCTAAGGCTATATGAGAAAAACATAAATGGTAATATCTTGTCTCACAACCTTGAAATTTATATTGTCTGTGGAGAATGCGACTAAAAAGTTTTTGGTGGAGACGGGGAGGAGTTGAACCCCCCGTCCAAGAAATTTATTCCTTGAGCTTCTACAGGCTTAGCCGATATTATAATTTTCGTCAATAAAGGCGCTATCGACAAACCAACTATTATTGCTTAGCCAGAAAAATTTTTGCAAAATCACTCTAGCAATGACTTTACTCAGCTCAGGTAATTCGTCGTTCTAATATATCACCCCAAGCAAAGATACTATAGAACGTCACTACTTTATATTAAGCAGCGAGAGCGTATTCTTGATCGCCAATCATTATTTTGCCATTTCATACGTGGTATGACAACACGACCTGCGACTCAAAGATCCATTCCCTGTCGAACCCACTCGTCCCCATATAACTAATTTAAGTTTACTTAAGAATTCTTATTTTTCAAAATTCTAGAGATCGTTCTATTAGAATCTTTCTCTTTTATAGATGCTCTTTTATCATACTTCTTTTTACCTCTAGCTAATGCTATTTCAATCTTAACTAGATTTCTTTTTAAATAAATTGACAGAGGAATTATAGTTAAGCCTTTTTGAGTTTTGGCTCCACCAAGTTTATCAATCTGGTTTTTATGAAGTAAAAGTTTTCTATCTCTTATGGGATCATATTGATTTGAAGAAGAATCAAATTTGTACTCAGCTACATGACATCCAATTAGCCAAGCCTCTCCTTTATTTATAATCACCCTAGACTCAGATATCGATACATTACTATTTCTGATTGATTTAATTTCAGGTCCATTTAAGACTAATCCAGCTTCAAATTTATCTAAAATTTCATAATCATAATATGCTTTTCTATTTTTAGCTAATGACATGACATTAATTTTTTGTTTCGAAATCTAATTGAGTTATAGCTGCTTCTATTTGAGTGTCATAAAAATCTGATGCCTTGGATGATGCATCTGGTAATTCAACAACTACATCTGGCTCAAGCCCAATATCATGAATAGCTCGGCCATTAGGAGTAAACCAATGAGCATTAGTTAAGAACATGCCACCACCATTAGATAAAGCTCTAACTAAACTTACACTGCCTTTTCCATATGTCTTTTCCCCAATAACTACACTTCTTCCATAGTCTTGTAATGCCCCAGCCATTACTTCTGATCCACTAGCAGAGTTTCCATTTACAAGGGTAACCATAGGAATTTTAGAATATTTACCAACTTCTCCATTAACATTCCATAAAGTCTTTTTTCCTTTTGCATCTATTTCAAATGTGACAACCCCAGAATCAAGAAATAAACTTGTTGAATCCACAGCAGATCCTAAAAGTCCTCCAGGATTATTTCTTAGATCTAAAATAATTCCTGATGCATTTTCAATCTCAATTGCCTCACTAAAAGCTTCTGATAATTCTTGGGGGGTTGAATCAGTGTATTGATTGATTCTTATCTTGATGTAATTAGTTTCAGACACTGGATCTGAATTTACACTTGGTTGTTCAATTTTTTCTCTTGTTACTTTAATATCAATTGGTTCAAATTCATTGAGTCTTTCAATCGTTAATAATACTGAAGTTCCTTCGGGTCCTCTTATTAAGTTTATTGCTTCAGTAAGAGTCATTCCAATAATACTTACTCCATCAACTTTTAATATTTTATCTCCACCCTTTATTCCTACAGCCTCAGCTGGACCACCAGAAATAGGGGCCACTATTACAACTGAAGATTGATCATTTGCCATATCAACATATGCACCTATACCTTGATATGAGCCAGATAAGTCTGAACTAGCTATTTCCCATTTTTCTGGGGATATATATGTTGAATGTTTATCATCTAGTGTTTTGATTAAAGTCTTTACTGTTTCATCAGTAATTTTATTATCGTCAATTCTTGATCTGTCGTAATAAGAATCATTAATAAAATCATATGCTTCCCAAAAGGCTTTGATATTTTCAGGCACAGAATTAGGTCGAGATTTCTCTTCAAAAACTATTTCTCTATTATCATCGGCAATTAGATTACCTTCTGGTGTATAGTTATTAATAAAAAAACCAAATGCAAAAGATATTATGGCAATTGTAGCCATAATAAAAATGTTTCTAGTATTAATAAACTGATTATTCATCTTAAATTTTTATCTATACTCCTTTAAGTATAGATAAAAATTTTCAAATAATTAACAAATTGAAAGTAGATTTAGCTCAAAGTGACTATGCATAAGATAGTAAAAATATATAAAAAGATGGTGTTTATATAAACATAAAAATATTGAAATTGAGGATTAAAAAAAGAAATATTAAAAATCTTAAGTAATAATAGACTAAAAGAAATAAGAAAGGTTTATTAAAATGCCAAAATATATTATTGAAAGAAATATTGAAGGTGCTGGAGACAGGAAAGGTAATAATGGAGCAGTAAATTCTAACAAAGTCTTAAAAGAAATGAATGATGAAGGGAAAAATATTCATTGGCAACATAGCTATACAACCCAAGATAAAGTCTACTGTGTATATATTGCTGATAACCCAAGCCTTGTTCTCGAGCATGCTAATAGATTAGGAGCTCCTGCGGATAAAATAGAAGAAATTAAAGGCATCAGCGATCCAACTACTGGAGAATGATAATCTAAATTCTAAGTATATTTTTTACATAACTATTATAGTACGCAATAGAATTTATTGCTTTTATAATTCCCTTTTATATGTATATATAGTTATTTTCATTTTTTATTATTGATGCTGAGGTAATCAAGGCTTCTCTGAGCTCTTCGAAGCCAATTCCATTTTTTGCTGATGTTGATATTTGTGCAAGATAGCTAGAATCTAAATCAATTATTTTATTAATATTATCAATAAGATCAATTTTATTTTTAATCAATAATTTAGGTACTTCTGACAATCCTAAATCTTCTAAGATTAGATCCACAGTCTTAATTTTCTCAAGATAATCATCTGCTGCAAAATCAACAACATGAAGCAAAATATCTGCATTCACTGCTTCTTCTAACGTAGATTTGAAGGATTCTACCAATATTGTTGGAAGTTTATTAATGAAACCTACTGTATCTGAAATAGTAGAAGAAATATTATGTTGTAAAAAAAATTTTCTAGTTGTAGTATCCAAAGTCGAAAATAGTTGATTTTTTGAGAGAATATTGGACTTAACTAATCTATTGAAGAGTAAACTTTTCCCTGAGTTTGTATACCCAACTAAAGAATAGTTAATAATGTTGTTAGTCATTCTTTTACTTCTTTGAGAAGTTCTAGTATTTTCTACTTTCTTCATCCCAGCCTTTACACGTTTTATTCTTCCTCTGATTAAACGTCTATCTGTCTCTATTTGAGTTTCTCCAGGACCCCTTGTACCAATACCTCCACCTAGCCTCTCCAAATGAGACCATTGACCTGCCAATCTTGGTAGAAGATATTCTGATTGAGCTAATTCCACTTGAAGTTTACCTTCATGGCTTTGAGCTCTTTTAGAAAAAATATCTAAGATCAATGCAGTTCTATCTATAACCTTAACATTCAGTTTTTTTTCAAGATCTCTTTGAGTACTTGGATTTAGTTCATCATCAAAAATACAAACATCTATATGCATCTTTTTAATAAGACTTTTTATTTCAATTATTTTACCTGAACCAACATAGGTATTTAGAGGTTTATCTAATAATTGAAAAATTTCTAGAATAGGTTCAGCTCCCGCAGAAATACTTAAGTTTCTTAATTCAGACAAAGATTCAAGAATTTTTCTTTTTGAGCATTTTTTCTTCTGATCAGCTGCAATCAGCAAAGCTTTTTCTTTATGAATTTCTGTTTTATAATTTTTCAAATTAATTCAAAGTAAATTGAGATAGTCTTTTCAATCCTTCATCAATTTGATCATCAGGAATAGTCAATGAAAGTCTTATAAACCCTTCTCCTGCTGTTCCATATCCATTGCCTGGAGTCACTACAACATTTACGTCTTCTAATAATCTTTCTGTAAATGATGCTGAAGTATAACCATCAGGAACTCTTGTCCAAATATATAAAGTGGCCTTAGGAGCAACGGCATCAAGACCTATTTCCTTCAAAGTTGAAACTACTTTATCTCTTCTTTTTTTATAAATATCATTATTTCCTTTAATCCAATCTTTGGATAAAGAAAGGGCTTCAATTCCCATTTCTTGTATTGCTTGAGACAATCCTGAATCAATATTTGATTTTACTCTCATTAGGGCATTTATAAGATCAGGATTTCCTACAGCACTACCGACTCTCCATCCAGTCATATTTGCTGTTTTAGATAAAGAATGAAATTCAATTGAAATATCCATAGCTCCAGGCACCTCAAGTATACTTGGAGCAACATATCCATCATAAGTCACTTCTGTATAACAAGCATCATGCATAAGAGCTATATCAAATTCCTTACAAAACTCTACAGCTTCCCTAAAAAAATCAATGTTAGCAATTGCTCCTGTAGGATTATTAGGATAATTAATCCATAACATTTTTGCTTCTCTAGCAGTTTTTGTGTCTATTGAAGAAAAATCAATTAGGAAATCATTCTTTTCTAATAGATCTACAAATACTGATTCACCTCCTGCAAACATAGTTCCAATTTCATAAACAGGATAAGCCGGATTAGGAACTAGAGCTTTATCTCCTGGATCAATAAAACATAATGGTGCATGGGCTATTCCTTCTTTAGCTCCAATTAAATTAATAACTTCGGTTTGATGATCTAAATTTACACCAAATCTTTCTTTATAAAAATTAGAAACAGCTTGTCGAAATTCAGGTAACCCTTCTGATTCAGGATATCGATGATGTACAGGATTATCCGAAGCAGACTTAAGTCTATTCAAAACATTATTTGGCGTTGGTATATCTGGATCACCTATTCCAAATGAAATAACTTCTATTCCTTCTTCTTTTTTCTTTGCAATTGCCTTAGAAATACCAACAAATAGATATGGTGGTAATTCTTGTACTCTCTTAGCTAACTTCATAAAAAACTCCTAAATTAATGTGGCCAAATTCCAGAAAAAACTTCTTCACTTGGCCCTTCTAACATTGCCATATCATTACCATCCCAAGAAATATTTAGATTTCCTCCATCTAATATCACTTCAACATCATCATCAACTAATCCATTGTATCTAGCAGCACTAGCAGATGCAGTACTCCCTGTACCAGAAGATAAGGTCTCGCCTGCTCCTCTTTCAAAAATTCTAGCTCTAATTTTATTTCTAGAAATAATATTTACTACTTCAAAATTTATCCTATTAGGAAAATATTCATGCTTTTCTACGATAGTACCTATCTCTACCAATGGAAATTCTTCTACTTTTTCATCAATTATTATTACTGCATGAGGATTACCTACAGACAGGCAAGTAAAGTCTAGTTTCCTATCGAGTATTGATACAGAAAATTTAGGGGCATCATCATCATTTAATTTTGGTACATCAATTGGGATTTTACTTGGTATAAAATTAGGAATACCCATCTCAACTCTGGAGGAAATCACCTTATCATTTTCTAATTTTGGATAAACAGTTTTAATTCCATCTCCTGTTTCAATTTTTAAGATTTTTTTTTCGGGATTAATTATTTTTGAATCAATAACAAATTTTGTAAATAACCTTATACCATTTCCACTTATTTCAGCTTCTGAACCATCAGGATTATAGATCCTCATTCTAATATCAGCTGAATCACTATCAAAAACAACAACTATTCCATCAGATCCTATCCCGAAAGCAGGTTTACTCATATCTACAGATAATTGATTCCAATCATAATTTTGATTCCTTCCATCTAGTGCAATGTAATCATTTCCAGCACCTTGAAGTTTAACAAAAGGTATCATATAAAACTCCTAATTTTTTGATAACCACATTGATATTATATTATCGGCTTGTTCGAATGAATTATCAAAATCTACCCATTTAATTCTTTTATCACTCTTTTTAAACCAGTTATCTTGATGACGCATCAACTTTCTAGTTGAAGAAAATATTTTTTTAATCATTTGATTTTTATCAAGTTCTTGGTCTAAATAAGAAATTACTTCTCTGTAGCCAATTGAAGACATTGCAGGAGCATTTTTTTTAACTCCATTCTCTAATAATTGTTTTACTTCATCTATCCACCCTGATTCAATCATTTTCTGAATTCTTAATTTGATCAATTGGTCATTTGTTTTTCTATCAATATTTATACCTATTATTAGGCTTCTTAAGTTATGATTCTCTAACCTTCTTTTACTTGAATCATTGTATCCTGAGTCATATCTTTCTATAATCCTCACTAATCTTCTAGGGTTTTGTAAATCTTTATTATATTTTAATGGATATTTTGTAGAATATTTTTGTATTACCTGATTTATTCCAAACTCTGAAATTTCTTTTTCAAGTTTATTTCTTAACCTAGAGTTAGGTTTTATTTTCGGCGGATCCCAACCTTCTATAATTCCCCAAGTATATTGGCCAGTCCCACCTACTAAAATTGGTATTGATTCTAAGTCATTTATTATTTTTCTTGAATTTTCTAAAAACCATACTAGATTGCTTACTTCATTATGATTTAATAAATCAATCATATAATGTTTAACTTTCTTCATTTGGTTCTCAGATGGTTTTGCAGTACCTATATTAAAATCTCTATACAAAAGCTTAGAATCAGAATTAACTATTGATAAATTATATTTTTCAGCAATTTTGAATGCTAAATCAGATTTTCCTGAAGCAGTTGGCCCAACAATAGAAATAATTTTTTTTTTTGACATTTATTTATTATTAATTATTCTAGATAAAATCTTATAATCTAAACTAGCACTACCAATCAGTATTCCACTAATTTTTTCATGCTCTCTAAATAGATTAGAATTTTGTTCATTTACACTACCACCATAAAGAATAGGGACTTTATTATCAGAAATATCTTTTAGGTTTTTTTCTATTACATTAATGACATCATTTATATCTGATATTGATGCTGATTTGCCTGTTCCAATAGCCCAAATAGGCTCGTAGGCTATTAGGAGGTTATTGGTATTAATTTGCTTATTAATGGAATTTTTTATTTGATTAGAAAGAAATTTTTCCACCTCTGGAAATCCTTTTTTTCTTATATTCAAATCTTCACCAATACAAAGAATAGGAATAATATCATTTTTTTGTAATATCTTGATTTTTTGAAGTATAATTTCATCAGTTTCATTAAATTGAATTCTTCTTTCTGAATGACCTACAATAGAAAAAGTGCATAAATCTTTAACTTGAGATGCTGAAATAGATCCTGTTCCCTGCCCTTGATCTCTCTGATCTACATCTTGAATACCTAACTTAAATTTTCCAATATTCTTAGAAAAATACTCTAATGAGATATTTGAAGGACATAGTATAATTTCATCATCATAATTAGTTACATTTTGAATTAAGGATTCTAAATATATAACACTTTCATTAAATGATTTATTCATTTTTAAGTTTGCAACTACAAAAAATTTACTCATCTTTTAGTACCTCAATTGATTCTAAAAATTTCCCCTCTAGTAAACTCAAGAATGCTCCTCCTCCAGTAGAAATATGAGAAAAATAATCTAATGCATGAAAATGATTTATAGAAGCAACTGTAGAACCGCCTCCAGCAACTTTTATGTTTGAATTAGAGGTAATTATAAAATCTAAGAGCTTTTTTGTTCCACTTGAAAAATTTTTATTTTCGTAAACTCCTGGAGGACCATTCCAAATAATTTTATCTGATTTTAAAATCATTTTTCCTATTTCATCTAATGAGTTAGGACCTACGTCAAATATTTGGTCAGAATCATTAATTTGACTTGAATGTAATATGATAGGTTCGGTATTTAGGTTTTCAGCACAAATCAGTTGATCTGGAACATATATTTTAGGATGTTTTTGTAATATTTTTTCTGCATAGAATATTTCTTCTCTCATATCATTCTTATTTTGTTGAATCAACTTATTGTTTGCTATTAAGAAGGGTCTAATCATTCCACCAGTGATAATTATATTTTCAAAATTATTTGAAAGATTTTCAATTATTGGGATTTTATCACTAATTTTTGAGCCCCCTAAAATTGCAACTGAATTTGAAGATTCGACACTTATGCATTCAGTGATATTAAGGATTTCTTTTTCTAGTAATATGCCTCCAAAAGATGGTAGTTTTTTTGTAATACCTATGATGGAAGCATGATTCCTATGGATAGTTCCAAATCCATCATTTACAAACACATCACCAAATGATGATAGAAAATCTATAAAATCTGGATCATTCTTTTCTTCTCCTTCATTAAACCTAATATTGTCTACAAGAAACAGAGTTCCGTTTGGTTTTGATTTTATAATATCTGAAATTTTGGATAGATTTTTATACTCAATAAAACATATCTCTTGTTTAAGTTTTGAACCTATTTCATTTAGCAAAGGCTTAAATGAGTATTCTTCATTATATTTTCCTTTAGGTCTTCCTATATGAGATAAAATAATAACTTTGGCAGACTGACCAAGCAAATAATCAATTGTGGGAATACTTTCAATTATTCTAGTATCATCTAAAATTTTACCTTTGTTTGATAAAGGTATGTTTAAATCTAATCTAAGTAAGCATTTTTTACCAAAAAAATTATTATTTAATATACTCTTAATTTTTACCATTATTACAACTTACAAGAGGCTAATATTCTCAAAAATTTCAATCTTACTTGATTTAGAAAAACCTAGATGATCTAAACCTAATTCAGACTTTTTTTTGTAATCATTAGCCATTTCTTTCGAATCGTTTATGGTATCTAATTCAATACATAATTTTTTTATTTCAGGAATTTTTTTTGGATCAATAATCCTGTCTAGATAGATTTCTCCAATTTTTCTTTTTTGAGTTGGATTTCCTTTTTGAAATACGAGTATTACAGGCAGTGGTTTATTTTTTGAAAGAATTCCGCCAAATTTTGCAGAATCTTTTGGTGAATCATCTCTAAAAAAGTCTATATCTTGCCTAATTTTTTCATAAGTCATTAAGTTCTTTGAAAGTTCATTAGGAGTATCCAAATCTGATTTACTAAGAATCATAGGAGTTGTCATAGTTAAAAGTAATAATGTTCCAAGCTTATGCTCAGCTAATCTTAGGTAATCATCAATTGTTGTTATTGGTTTTTCTTGAAGATCAAGTTCATAATTTTCGGATTCACATATCTTTATTATGCTTCCATCAAAATTAGAAATTATACTTAATAAAGATTCGGAATTATCAAAACCATCTGCAATATCTAATAATACTGATCTTGATAAAGCCTGGAAACCATCTCCTACATTTATTGCTTGAGCTGGCCCATATTTCCACCATAATGACTCTTTTTCAAATCTTTCAGTGTTACCATTTCTAACATCCTCATGAACCTCAAAAGATGCATTTAGTAATTCAATTGATGCAGATACTGAATAAGATATTTTATTATTTACTTCAAAATGCTCTGAAAATATTTGAGCGATAGTACCAAGGGGAAAATTTTGATTAGGTGAATTCTCAGAATTATTCTCGAGACCAAAATGATATTTCATCATCTTATACAATCCGAGATCTTCTTTATTTAGTACTGAAGTTAAGGTTGGTATGAAATTCATCATCTTTTTTTATTTAATCAATTACTTCTTTTATTTTTTCTAAAGTTACTGGACCTTCTCTTAAAATATCTATTTCGGACTCATCATTGTCAATCTTTATTACGGTGGAAGAAAGAGTTTCTGATCCACAATCTATTTCAGTGATTTCAGAAACTTTTTTACTAAAAGTTAATTTGATTTGGTTTATATCTTTTGTGGGAGCAACACCACTTATATTTGCAGAAGTACCTGTTATTGGTCTTCCTAGAGATTCAATTATTTTTTGGGTAAATGAATGATTTGGTACTCTAACCCCTAAATATCCTGAACCGTTATTTATTTCTTTTGGAAAATCATTCATTATTGGTAGAACAATAGTTAGCGGGCCTGGCCAAAATTTATCAGCCAATTTATTAAGCCTTTGGGATGATATATCACAATACCTTTCTACATCTCTTAAACTTGAAATTAGCAGAGGAATAGGTTTATTTAAGTCTCTTTTTTTTATCTTAAAAAGATTTTTTATAGCCAATGAATTATCTGCAACTACTGATAAAGAGTAAAACGTATCTGTAGGCAAAATACAAACCTCACCATTAGATAACTTTTCAACGATTTGGTCTATTAATATATTTTTATTTTTTTCTATCTTCAAATTTACAATTTTTACCTTTATTCTATAATTTTATATAAAAATTTAAACCGAGTTAGATTTGAAGCAAGCCACAATTGTAATTTTTGATTACGGATCACAATATACAAGACTAATTTCTAGAAGATTAAGAGAAAAAAATGTATTTTGTGATCTAGTAAATCCTGAAATAGATAAATCTTTTTTTGAAGATAGAGATATAAAAGGATTTATTTTATCTGGAGGTCCTAATAGTGTTTTTGATGATAATTCTCCAAATATTCCTGATTGGGTAATGGAAAGTAACAAACCAATTCTTGGTATATGCTATGGGATGCAATTATTAGCAATAAATCAAAGTGGTAAAGTAGAAAAAACCCAAAAAAGAGAATACGGTAACTCCATCCTAAGTATTAAAGAAGATTCTAAATTATTTTCTGGTATTCCTAAGAATATTAATGTTTGGATGAGTCATGAAGATAAAATAATAAATATACCCCAAAATTTTAAGATAATTGGAAAAACTGATAATTCATTTTGTGCTGCATTTGAAAAAGACTTAATTTATGGAGTTCAATTTCATCCAGAAGTTGATAATACAGCCTACGGTAACAAAATTTTAGAAAATTTTGCTATTAATATTTGCAATACTTCAAATAATTGGAGTGCAAGAAATTTTATCGATAAATCTATAGAAAATATAAAAAATGAAGTTCAGGACAATAAAGTTATTTGTGGAATTTCAGGAGGAGTCGATTCAAGTATAACTGCAACCTTAATACACAAAGCAATTGGAAATAAATTAACATCTATTTTTGTAGACAATGGATTACTAAGAAAAGGAGAATCAGAAAATGTTATGAATTTCCTCAAGAACAGTTTAGGGTTGAATATAATTAAGGTTGATGCAAGAGAGAATTTTCTAAATAAATTAAAAAATATAATTGATCCTGAAAAGAAAAGAAAAATAATAGGAAAAGAGTTTATAGACATATTTGAAAAAGAAGCAAAAAAAATTGATGATGTAAAATACCTTGCTCAAGGTACACTCTACTCAGATATAGTTGAATCTGCTGTTACTAAAAATGGTCATCAAGTTGTTATAAAAAGTCATCATAATGTGGGTGGGCTTCCTGAAAAAATGAATCTTAAGCTTCTTGAACCTCTTAAGTTACACTTCAAAGATGAGGTAAGAGATATTGGATATGAGCTTGGAATAGATAAAGAAATTATAGAAAGACATCCATTCCCAGGACCAGGTTTAGCTATAAGAATTATTGGCAAGATAACTGAACAAAAATTAAATATATTAAGAGAAGCAGATCATATATTTATAGATGAAATAAAAAAAGCTAAATTATATGATGAGATTTGGCAAGCTTTTGCAGTCTTAACAAACATTCAAAGCGTTGGTGTTATGGGAGATAATAGGACTTATCAAGATTGTATAGCAATAAGAGCGGTAAATTCAAAAGATGCTATGACAGCTGATTGGTCTAAAATCCCCTATGAAGTTCTTTCTTCAATTTCATCTAGAATTATTAATGAAGTTGATGGAATAAACAGAGTGGTATATGACATAACATCAAAACCTCCAGGAACAATAGAGTGGGAATAATATATTAACAAGGAATCATAATATTTATGAAAGTTTTAGTAGTTGGATCAGGAGGAAGAGAGCATTCAATAATATGGAATTTATCCAAAGATAAAAAAGTTAAGGAAATTATATGCATTGGTGATAATGCAGGTATTTCTAAGATAGCAAAATTAATTAATATAAATATTGAAGATTTATTTCTATTAGAGAAGACTATAAAAGATCAAAATCCAGATTTAGTTGTTATAGGACCTGAGGGACCGTTAAGTAAAGGTATCACAGATTTATTGATAAAAAATAATATAAATGTATTTGGACCAACCAAACAAGCTTCGCAAATTGAAGCTTCGAAAATATTTGCAAAAAGATTAATGCTTGATAATGGTATACCTACACCTCATGCTAAATTTTTTAATAATCACAATGAAGCTATAAAATATGGTAATGAAGTTGGTTTTGATAATTTAGTCATTAAGGCAGATGGCTTAGCATATGGGAAAGGAGTATTTTTACCAAAATCTAAATTGGAAATGGAAGAAGTCATAAAATCTCTTATTATTGAAAAAAAACTAGGGATTTCAGGAGAATCTATATTACTGGAGGATAAAATATATGGTCCAGAGGTAAGTGTATTTTGTTTTACTGATGGGAGTAATTTTTCTGAACCAATAGCTATTTGTGATTATAAGAGAGTATTTGAAGACGATAAAGGTCCAAATACTGGAGGTATGGGTTGTTATACCCCTCCTGAATTTTGGACTGATAGTTTAAGTAATAATATTATTGAAAATATTATCACTCCTACGTTAAAATCTATGCAAAAAAATCAGACACCATTTGCAGGCATGTTATACACAGGAATTATGCTGACTAATTCAGGGCCTAAAGTAATTGAATATAATTGTAGATTTGGTGATCCTGAATGTGAATTAATAATTCCAATGTTTGAAGGAAACCTATCTGAGGTTTTATTTGATATATCTAATGAAAATTTTGACCCTAAGAAAGTTAAATGGAAAAAACAAAAAGGAGTATGTGTAGTTTTATGCTCTGGAGGATATCCAGAGTCATACCAAACAGGATTTGAAATATTTGGACTTGATAATATAAAAAAAAATCTAATCTTTCATGCAGGAACTAAAAAATCAGAAAATAAAATAATAACTAATGGCGGTAGAGTGTTGGTTTTATCTAACATAAGCAAAACTATTAGTGAATCCAGAACAACAATTTATCAAGAAATAGATAGAATTAAATTTGAGGGATCATTTTATAGGAAAGATATTGCTCTCAGAGCAGAGGAAAAATGAATAAAAAAGAAATCTCATTAGTAATTGATTTTGATGACACACTAGTTGAAGAAAATGCAGCGAGAGTTGTTCTAAATCATTATTCTCCTGTTGAATACAATGAAATAGCTAATCTTTATAAATCAAAGAAAATTTCCTTCAAAATTTATCAAGAGAAATCTTTTGAAAAATCTATAGAGAATGCTTCTTTTTCAGATATAGAAAATTACTCAAGAAAAAATGTGAAAATAAGAGAAGGATTCATAGAGCTTTATAATTTTTCAATTAAGAATAATATAAAAATTACTGTCTTAAGTTCTGGGCTAAAAAATTATATTCAACCTGTGCTAAAAGATTTTCATGAGATTGAAATAGTGGCAGCAACTATGAATAAAAATAAATTATGTGAATTATCTTTTGATTACTCTGTTTCATTTGATAAGTCATGTTCACCTGAATGGGGTATATGTAAATGTGAGACAGTTAATCAAAAAATCTCAGAAAGTTTTGTAATTTACGTTGGCGATGGAATTACAACGGATTTATGCGCTTCACAAAAATGTGATAAAATTTTCGCTTTAGATCCGTTATATAATAGATGTCTAGCAGAAAATATTTCTGCTACTAAATTTAGTAGCTTCAAACAATTATTAAGATATATAGAAAAAATAAAAGGAAATTTTATTGATTCCTAGATATTCAAGAGAAAAAATATCTAAAATTTGGTCTGATGAAAGTATGTTTAATTATTGGCTTCAGGTTGAAATTGCTACATGTGAAGCTTGGAATGAGTTGGGAGTAATTCCTAATAAAGATCTAAACAAAATACAAAAAATTACATTCGATATTAAAAAATATAATAAATATTTTGAAGAAACAAAACATGACATAGTTTCTTTTGTGAAATCAATTTCTGAAAATATTGGAGATGAATCTAGATGGATACATCATGGTATAACCTCAAATGATGTAAAAGATACGGCTTTGAGCCTACAGTTAAGATCTTCAATTAACCATTTACTATTAGAAATTGATGAACTTATGAATTCAATCAAAGATAAAGCAATAGAAGAAATAGAAACTCCTTGTTTAGGCAGATCTCATGGAATGCATGCTGAACCCATGAGCTTTGGGGCTAAATTAGCAATTTTTTGGGATGAGCTATATAGACATAAATCTAGACTAATTGAAACTAAAGATAGAGTTTCAATATGTATGATTTCTGGTCCTGTAGGTTCATATGCTACAGTTTCTCCTGATCTTGAAAAGAAAGTAGCAAAGAAGCTAAGTCTAAAACCTGCAAATGTAACTAATCAAGTAATTCAAAGAGATATACATGCTGAATATTCACAAAACTTAGCATTGGTGGCAAGTACCCTAGAAAAATTTGCATTAGAGATAAGACATCTTCAAAGAAGCGAGGTTGATGAGGTAAGAGAACCTTTTGGAAAAAAAGGGTTTGTTACTAAGGGATCATCTTCCATGCCACATAAAAGAAATCCAGAATTATCCGAAAGGATTTGTGGACTTTCAAGGATTATAAGAGCGAATAGTGTTGTTGCTTTGGAGAATGTACCTCTATGGCACGAAAGAGATATATCTCATTCATCTGCTGAAAGAGTTATTCTTCCTGATTCCTCTATAGCTTTAGACTATATTATTAATCTTTCTAATCAAATAATTTCTGATTTATACATAAATAGGAATCAAATGCTAGAAAATCTAAATAAAGCAAATGGACTAATATTTTCACCAAGGGTAATGCTGAAACTAATTGAATCAGGATTAGAAAAAAATAAATCTTATGATCTAGTTCAATCACTTTCGATGAAAAGCTCTGAAAAAGATATTCATCTAAAGGACTTATGTTTAGAAAATAAAGAAATAAAACTAAGGTTAACTGAAAAAGAAATTTTAGAAATATTCGATTTTAAGTTTTATCTAAGGTATACAAAAGATCAGTTTATTTCACTTGGATGGAAAATTGATTAGATGGAAGTAAAATCTGTTAAGTATACTAATTTGAAAAATAAAATTCATTCTGGAAAAGTTAGAGATATTTACAATATTGATGATGATATATTACTTTTTGTTGCAACAGACAGAATTTCTGCTTTTGATGTAATAATGAATGAAGTAGTACCTCAAAAAGGAATAATTCTTAATAACTTAAGTTCTTTTTGGTTTGATTTTTTCAAAGATACTAAGTCACACTTTATTTCTAAAGCTGAAGATTATGATTTTTCAGATACTCCTTATGAAAAAATAAAAGATAAAGAAATATTGAAAAGATCAACTGTAGTAAAAAAGGCAGAACGAATAAATATTGAATGTGTTGTTAGAGGTTATATAACTGGAAGTTCATGGAATGAGTATAAATCTACAAATTCTATAAATTATAAAAAAATAGAACAAAAATTATTAGAAGCACAAAAATTTGAAACACCTATTTTTACTCCTTCAACTAAGGCTGATGAAGGTCACGATGAGCCATTATCAGAAGATGATGGTGTAAATCTCATAGGATCACAGCTTTACTATGAGCTAGAAAAGATTTCTATTGAATTATACTCTAAAGCAGCAAAATATTGTTTAGGTAAAGGTATTATACTAGCTGATACTAAATTTGAATTCGGATATATAGATAATAATATTACTCTAATTGACGAAGCCCTTACTCCAGACTCAAGTAGATTTTGGAAATATACTGATTATGAATTAGGGAAATCCCCTGACCCTTTCGATAAACAATTCTTGAGGAATTGGCTTAACGAACAAAACTGGGATAAAACCCCTCCCCCACCTAAATTACCTGAAAATGTTATTAAAAATACATTAAAAAGGTATTTAGATATCTATGAAATTATTACTAATGATAATCTAGAATTATAAAAAATAAGGAAAAAGATATTACTACTAGGCCTAAACATAGAAAAGGAATGTCTAAATCTCAAATAACAAATGAGAGAAGAGACAAAAATAAAGAGAAGAAAAGAAGAAAAAGGTTCTTCATATATTTTTTCGGAGGACTGCTAGCTATAGTTTTTATACTTGGTTTAACTATAAGTCCTGCTCTAGGATCTAACTCAGATAGCTCCAAAATAAAAGGAGGGGGAGTTAATCTTGAGGGCCCTATAAATACTGATGAAGAGGATAAGCGAGAAGAAGTTGGAATTGGAGAAGTTCATGAAGGCTATTCATTATCTCCACCAACTTCAGGTGCATATTGGTATGACCTAGAAAGGCCTGTCCCAGGAGTTGGAGTAACGTCTCCAGCACCTTGGGGAAAGTATGATTCTCAGTTACCTAATGAGATACTTGTTGCAAATCTATTGCATGGGGGCATAGGAATACATTATGATTGCAGTAGATTCGATCCTGAATTTACAAGTATAAAGTCAGGCGGAATTATTTGCGATGAATTAATTGAAAATCTAACAGATTTAATGCCTACAAATAGGTTTCAATTCTTGATGACCCCTTACAGTTCTTTTGATGAATTTCCAATAACGATTACAGGATGGAGACATCACTTAAAATTAATGAAATTTGATGAAGAAAAAATTCAGGAATTCATAAATGCCTATCAAGATAGAGCGCCGCTTTCTTCATTTAGAGGAAATTAATAAATGATTGAAATTAAAATATTAGCTATTTCAAGCACTATTTTTACATCTATTTTTTCTTTAATTACAATATTAAACTTTTTTTATCCAAGTAACTTTATAGGAAGATTTTTTATAAATAATTTAAAGATTAATAGAAACGTTTTATTTTATTGTTTTTTATTATCCTTATTTGGAACAATATCTAGCTTATATTTATCAGAAATAAAGAACCTAGAACCTTGTAAATACTGTTGGTTCGAAAGAATTTTTTTATTCCCTCTAGTAATAATTTATATAACGACTTACTTCAGGAAAGATAAAAATGGAATTTTCATATCTCTGCCATTTATATTAATTGGGATATCTATTTCTGTTTACCACTATTTTATTCAGTGGTTTCCTGGAGATGATTCTTGTGATTTAGTTAATTGCTCAAGCCCATATGTCTGGGAATTAGGGTTTATATCTATTCCATTAATGGCCTTTTTCAATTTTTTTGGATTATTATTAATAATAATTAATCAAAAAATACTTAGTAAATGAAAAAATATATCATAATAACTTTAGTTTTATTTTTAGTATCTTGTTCAGGAAATTCTTATACATATAGTGATGTATCTATTGTAGGAGGAGAACTACCGCAATATAATCGAAGTTCTCAAGATACTTCAATAGGAGCTTTTGCTCCAATTCCAACTGGAACAAATCTCAATGGGGAAAGCATAACAGTAACAACTAGAGTAGGACTAGAAGAAAAAAAAGCTACAGTAATAGTCTTCTTGGCACATTGGTGCTCACATTGTCAAAGAGAAGTTCCTATGATAAAAAAATGGTTAGACAGAAATGGATCACCTGAAAATATAAATTTATTCTCTGTGGCAACTCATATTGATAAAAATAAGCCTAACTTTCCACCTGATGATTGGCTAATAAGAGAAGATTGGAATGTTCCAGTAATATTTGATAATCAAAATAATACGATTGCAGAACATTTTGGATTACCTGCTTTTCCATACTGGGTATTTCTAAATGATGATGGAACAATAAATATGAGGCATTCAGGCTCACTTTCAGAAGAAGCATTTGGACAAATAATGACTGCTGGTCTCGTAGAGGCAAATAATTGATATACAAGTTCGAAGTAAAAATCCTTTATAAGGATAATGTAAATGATCCTGAGGGACTTACGATATCTGATTCAGCAAATCGTATAGGATTTAGTGAAGTAAAATCTATAAGATCAGGGAAAATTTTCATTCTAGAAATAGAATCAGATAACGAAAAAAATGCTAAAAAAATAACTGAAGAAATTTCTGATAAATTACTTTCGAATCCAATTATTGAAAAATTTTCTTTCAATATAATCTAAAGAGTTCCTTTTGTTGAAGGAATCGAATTTGCTCTTCTAGAATCAAATGAAGCAGCCTCTCTGAATGCTCTAGCAAAAGTCTTAAACGAACATTCTAAAATATGATGATGATTTGTACCGGAATGCATTCTGAGATGTATACCAAATCTTGCATTTGAAGCTAAAGATTCATAAAAATGTTTTGCCATCTCTATAGAAAATTCCCCTTCATTATCAATTTGACCCATATCGATTACAAAATAGCCTCTTCCTGAAAGATCAAGGGCTATTTGACATAATGCTTCATCTAATAAACAAGTTTTATCTCCCATTCTCAAAATTCCAGCTCTATCACCTAAAGCTTCATCTAAGCACATACCAAGAACAATAGATGTATCTTCAATAATATGATGAGTTCCTGTTTCCAAATCTCCTTTGATTTCGGCTTTAATGTCAATCAAACCATGTCTAGCTATTTGATCAAGCATATGATTTAGCATGCCTATAGGTGAAGTTACTGAAGATTTACCAATACCATCAATATTTATTTCTATAGATATTTCAGTTTCACCTGTAACTCTTGTTTTTTTTGAAATTCTTTTATTAATCATAATAATATTTATATCACTAAATTATTGACTTAAGCACTCGTAATAATTTACGAGTTTGGTCAGGAGTTCCAGATGAAAATCTAAGAGAATTTGAAATCACATTATCTGAAAACTTTCTTACAAATATCCCATTTTGAGCTAATTTTTCAAATATTATGTTTGAATCCTTTTCCTTGAAATCACATAAAATAAAATTTGCAGAAGAAGGAAATGGTTTCAATTCATCATAGTTTGATAAAAAATCATAAATCTTATTCTTTTGATCTATGAGAATATCAACTTTTTCAAGAAGAAAATCTTTTTTACTCATAGCATTGATAGCTACATGTTCAGCAGCTGTGTTTATATTATATGGTTGCTTTACTAGTAAAATTTTTTCAATTAATTTAGGATTTGAAATAGCATATCCAATTCTAAGTCCGGCTAAACCAGCCCATTTAGAAAATGATCTAAGTATGATCACATTATCATGTTCATGAATTAGATTTGAATAAGAAAATTTAGAAAATTCATAATAAGTTTCATCTATAACAACAACTAAGTTTGTATCTAAGAGTGTTTTTATTTCTTCAGGTGAAGCAATATTTCCAGTTGGATTATTTGGAGATGCTAAGAAAATCATCTTTGTCTTAGAGTCTATTTGTTTTAGAATTAGATCTAAATCTAAATTAAATTCTTTATCTCTAAATACAGATATAACATCAGCTCCCTGAATTTTTGCAAAAAATTCGTACATCCCAAAAGTTGGTTTTGCATCTATTAATTTATCTCCTTCACTTAAAAATATTCTTATAAGAATATCTATAAGCTCATCACTACCAGAACCAGCAACAATTTCCTCAAATTTATTCCCTGTATAATTTACTAAAGATTCTCTAAGTAATTTTTGATTAGGATCAGGATATTCATGTATGTTTATTTTAGACAAATCTTTTCCTAATCCTAAAGTATCTCCAAATGCATTCTCGTTTGCATTTAGTTTGATAATATCCTTAGGATCAATACCTGATTCTGATGCAAGTTTTAGAGATGGATCAACCCCTTTATATGAAGGAATTCTCATTATATTTTTTCTGATACTCTTATCTAAACTCAATTAATTACTCCATTAAGTATTTTTCTTTTCTGATAGAGATAGCCTCGCTATGCGCTTGAAGTGATTCGAGTTTAGCAAAATTTTCTGCATCATTGCATATTTCTTTAAATATTTTTTTATCAATTGCTAAGACAGGGATAGATTTCTGAAACGTTCTTGATGATAGTGAAGAAGAATATCTAGCGGAACCATTTGTTGGCATAACATGACTAGGACCTGCTACATAATCAGCTAATACTTCTGAAGAAATTTCTCCAAGAAATATAGAACCTGCAGAATCAATTTTTTCAGATATATTTATTAACTTTTCTGATGCTATAGACAAATGTTCAGGTGCTACTTCATTTACTAATTCAATTATCTCTTTTTCATCTTGTAAAACTGAAATAAATCCTCGATTCATTGATTTTTCAATAATATCTTTTCTTTTCATTGAATTAAGCTTATTTTTATAGAAAAATTGTATGTCTTTTGCAAATTCTAGACTATTGGTAGCCATCATAGGAAGAGCAAGTACATCATGTTCAGCTTGAGCCATCAAATCTCCAACAACATATTCTATATTTGAGGAACTATCTGCAACAATCATAGTTTCAGTAGGCCCAAATATTCCATCTAATCCGACCTCTCCATATACAAGCTTTTTTGCTGTCATTACAAAAATATTTCCTGGGCCACATATCATATCAACTTTAGAAACTTTTTTAGTTCCAACTGCCATACTAATTATCGCTTGAGGCCCTCCATATGTATAAAAATCATCAACTCCTGATAGATAAGCCGCTGCAAGTAGCATATTATTTGGCAATTCAATACCTGCAGCAGGGGAAGCAATAGATATCCGCTTTACTCCTGCTACCTTAGCTGGAATAACTGTGTGTAGAACAGTAGAAATAAGAGGTGCAGTTCCACCTGGTATATAGCAACCTACAGATTCTATGGGTTTGATATATTCTCCATACCCATTTTTTTCATCAAACCAGTTCTTTGTTAATGTCTTTTTTTGAAAGTTTTCGATTCTTGAAATAGTATTTTCAAGAATATTTCTTTCTTCTTTTGTTATCTGATCAACTGAATTTTTTAATTCTTTTTCTGATATTTGTAGATTCCCAAATTTTTCATCATCTAATTTTGAACTTAATTCAAACAAAAAATCATCACCATTAAGTTTAGTCAGATCCATAATTTTTTTTACATATTCCTCAACAGAATAATCTTTTTCAAAAAAACCATTACCGCTAGTTAATATATTAGAGTATGTACTTTTCCTTAGTTCTTTTAAATATTTAAGTGTTGATTCAATATCGGATAGTATTTTCATTTCTTTTCTCCATACATAGATACTGCTTCTGATAATTTATAAAAACTTATAGATTCTTTATAAAATATCATATCTAAATTAGAGGTAGTAATACTGACTCCTCCAAGTTTTCTTAGTTCTTCAACACATTGCATTATTTGATCATTTGAAATAATTAACTCTAATGAAACCCATGAACCTGGTTCACCTGTTAGGACATAACTAAAAGAAGGACCTTTTAATCCATGCAAAACTGAGTTTGAACTTATAAGAGCTTCGAGTTCATCTGGGCTAGAAAGGCCAAGATCAGTAAGAGATAAATTTACAGTTACTCTTTGATATTTTTTTGAATGAATATGCCCTTCTATTCTTTCTATAAAAATTTTAATATCATCAAGATCTTCTTTTTGAGATAATGATTCAATGTTACCTATTAGTGCAGCTTGCGAAGAAAAAACTATTCCATTATCTATTATTTTAAGTCTATTCTGCCTAAGAGTATTGCCTGAAGCTGTTATGTCACAGATCATATCTGCATAGCCTATAAAGGGAGCTACTTCGATTCCACCACTAGCATCAACTATGTCGAAATAATATATTGAGTTATTATTGAGGAACCTTGAAACTAATTTTGGATATTTTGTTGCTATTCTTAAGTCCCTACCGTCTTCTCTCATTTTGAAAGATAAATCAGCCAAATCTACGAGATTTCTAACATCAAGCCATGCTTCCGGAACAGCAAGCACTAAATTTGCTTCCCCAAAGCCTAGATTATCTAAAATAACCATTGAGCTTCCATCATCTAACTTTGATTCATAAAAACTATCTAAGCCAACAATTCCAATATCTGCAACATTTGAGTCCAAACGTGAAGGAATATCAGATTGTCTTTGAAACATCACACTCATACTATTCAAGTTAGGTATTTTTGCTGTATATACTCTATTATTAGATCTTGATATTGATAGACCACAATTATTGAGTAAATCTATACTTCCTTCATAAAGAGCTCCTGAGACAGGTATCGCTAATGATAAATTTCCCAAATTATACCCTCTTTCTCTCTATATTATTTTGATTAATTACCATAACCTCATAAAAATCATTTTTTTTAGCCCAATCAATTACTTTGTCTAAATTTGAAGTTATAGTATCTAAAAGTACTACACTTCCATTGTTTCTTTCTTCAAAACTAGTTCTTTGGGCGAATTCAAAATCTTTTTTATCTTTTGCATAAATAATTATTTTTTTTGTATTTTTTTTGGTGTTTGAAAGTATCGAATTTTCTAATATTTTTTCTGTATCCACAGCGAAACCAGTTGCTGGAATCTGGTTTGTTTTCGATGAATAATCATATCTACCTCCTCCACCAAATGAATTATTATCACCAAATCCTTTAGCATAAAGATTGAAAACAAAACCACTATAATATCCCCATTCTCTAACTAATCCAAAATCAATTTTAAAATTAGAAATATCAATGTTATAGTTTTCTAAATTTTTTACTATAGTATAAAAATCTGACAGATTTTTTTTCACAGGTATTTTTACCAAAAGTTCATTCGCTAAAGATACAGATTCATCTAAGTTTGTATCAATATTAATTAGTTTTGAAATTAAGGAAATACACTCAGAAAAGTTTTTTGAATTAGAATTTTTTGAGAAATTATTCTTTATACCTTCTAAAATAGAATCTTTATCTCTTGTTTGATTAAAATTACTATCTTCGGAAAAAGCAAAATCTAACATTTTAGAAATTTCAACATCAGATAATTCTTTTTTATCAATTGAAGGAATCCCATCATCAATAATAATTCCAGTTTGATTAGCTTTTTTTATTATGATCTCAACTGATTTCTCTGATGATATAAAATCTAAATTCTGCAATATAAACAGAGACTCTCTGTCACTCAAATTATAAAAACTAAAAATATCTGTAAGAATGCCTACATGACCAACTTTAACATATAAGTCATCTCCTACTATTTTTTTGGAAAAATTGATTGACATTGATAATACCTCAATATCAGAAACCAAATTACTGTTTCCTATGAGTTCAATACCATTTTGAGATATGAAATTATCTGCCTCAGAGTTATATCTAAATATTTCACCGGTATAAGAGAATCTTAATGGGATATCTGAATAATCTAATTCTTTTTCTAAAATCATTCTCATTATTGATGATGTAAAATCAGGCCTTAGGGAAACCTCTGTTCCTGAGGGATCTCGAAAACTGTAGATATTACTTGTAAGACTAGTACCCGTTTTACTATTAAATAGATCAGATCTTTCCAGTATAGGAGTTCTTACTTGCTCATAACCCCATGTTTCTACAAACTCTATAAATTCTTTTTCTAATTTGTTAGTAAAAGACAAATCTCTAGAAAATTTATCCTGGAAACCAATTAACTTATTTATGTTTGAAAAATTATTCAATTATAAATTCTTCTCTCTGAAATTATGCGTGTATATATAAATATATTACTTAAGTTATAAAAATAATACTAAATTATGAGTTTGAAATAATATGAAATTAGTATACCTTAGACAGGCATTTTTCTTCCTGTTTTATTTCTACCATACTCAAGAAGTTCTTTTTGTTCACTTTCACTAAGCATTGCAGGCACACCAATCATCTTACAACCAAGTTCATCTATGATGTAATCAAGTCTTTGCTCCTGGGTCATACTTTCATCTATCCAACTTGAATAAAAGATTATTCCATTTTTATCCAAAGCAGACTTTATTTTATTTCTAGCATTATTCATAATTTCTGGATAAGGTGGATCATGAGCATCAGGTTGCATATAACTCATACCCATATCTCCTGGGCCCCATTCTGCAAATGCTATACCTGGAACTTTCGCGATATCATCGACATTTGCTACACAATGCCTATCCTCTATTTTTAGTCCTAAAATTAATTCTCCATTGGGATTTAATGGCCATGGATCTGCAACATCAGTATAATGGGATTGTTCTAATCCCCATAACTCAGCTGGATGTTTTTGTCCTCCTGATCCTCTTAATCCTTCTCCTATAAAATCTCTACCAATTTCTTGGTAAGGATACCTTGTAACTTGAACAAAGGCTTTTACTGATTCAGGACTTCTAGTATGTGTATGCAAGATCCCATGAATACCTGCGGTTAGCAAATGTCTAGCTTGCCATGCATTATATTTTACTTCTTCAGGAGATATAGCATTAGAAGGTAAAGTACATACGACTGTAGGTGTTAGATGACCACTATTAGTTGGTCCACCATCTTTCAATCCTTCCATAAATTTTGTTAGACCTACTGTATCAAAAGGATTATGCTCAAAATCTATAAGGAACATATCTGCTAGCGTTTTAGCCCCCTTTATACCAGCATCATAACTTAATTCCTCTGGATGCTCATGATAAACTGGCTGACCTTGCTCCCATAAATCAATTACTTTATTTACTCTTTTAGTCATTTTTCCCTCTTTCAATTATTAGCTTAATTTCCAATCTATTCCTAATTCTGCGCAAATATTCTTGAACCAATCCAATACTTCTGGATGATAAGGTATACCATGATTTTCTCTTTCAATTTTTTCTTCATATTCTGGCAGACCAGCATATACAACCCTTTCTACTCCAGGGGCCGGTTTTGTTTCTTTAATTGATTTCATGTATTCATCCATATCAGACTTAAATTTTTCAACATCTGTAAATGCATCTATATCATATGCTATGAAATGATGAGCAGCTTGAGACCTCCTAAAATTTCCGGCTCCAGATCCACCTAAAACCCCAGCTAAAATTTCTACAAGCATTGCTAATGAAAAACCTTTATGAGATCCAATTTCTCTTGTTCCACCAGCTGGAAGCATTAAATATTCATCAGGAACTTCTGTTTCTTCCATAATTGGAGTACCATCAGCTTTAGCAATCCAACCAGGCATAACCTTAACACCTATCCTCTGTGCAAGGGCTATCTTGTTACCAGCAACTGATGACATTGATGCATCAAAAATAAAAGGAGGTTCATTTTTTGTTGGAACAGCAACTCCTATTGGATTAAGACCAACTTTAGCTTCAGCTCCATTTACAGGTGCAACCATCAAACCTCCTGTTGTCATTGCTATGCCAATCATATTATGTTCGAGAGCCATTTCTGCATGATAAGCACATGCTCCAAAATGTCTACCATTTATAACTGTCACTGATCCAATCCCATAATCTTTTGCTTTTTCAATAGCCATATTCATTGCATAAGGACCCACAACTAAACCATGACCTGCGTCAGAGTCCAAAGTAGCTACAGCACCTTTTCCTCTAATTACTTTTGGTTTTGGGGTAGGATTTATATCTTTATCTGCGAATGAGTCAACATATCTTCTCAGCATATTAGAGACTCCATGTGATTCAATGCCTCTTACATCAGCATAAATCAGAACATCAGCAGAAATAGTAGCATCTTCTTTGGACATTCCCATTTTCAGGAAAATATTTTTTACAACATCAAAAATTTCTTTATGTTCAACCTTAATCGCAATATCTTCTGGTACATGAAATCTTTCTAACACTATTATCCCCTAACATATAATTATTAATGAACTATTATCTTAGACGATTTTAAAGAAAAAAAAACTAAAAATATCCATTGGGAAATATTTTTTTTATCAATTCTTAACAATATTTTGAGTATAAAATGTCTTATATTTTGTACTCTGGGAAAATTAGGGGTTGCAATTTAAAAAATTTAATATATTATTTTATTAATCCTAAATGGAGAGACGTTGTAGTAAAGTTCTTTAGGGGACTTTATAAGGGTAAACCGGAATGGAAACAGGAAGGAGCCTAATTAGCCAAAACTAATTGCAACTAATCAGTGAAGTTTAGGAAACTCTAAATGGAGTGAAATTGGAGGTAGTTCCTAAAAGAATTATCAAGGGTAAACCGGAATGGAAACAGGAAGGAGCCTAATTAGCTAAAACTAATTCCAGTGGAACTATGAAGTTTAGAGAGAACCTCTAGATGGAGTGAAATTAGAGATAATTTGTAAAAAAATTATTAGGGGTAAACCGGAATGGAAACAGGAAGGAGCCCAATTAGCTAAAACTGATTCTGATGGAACGTTGAAATTTAGAGAAGCTCTAGATGGAGTGAAATTAGAGATAATTTGTAAAAAAATTATTAGGGGTAAACTGGAATGGAAACAGGAAGGAGCCCAATTAGCTAAAACTGATTCTAATGGAACGTTGAAATTTAGAGATAAAAAGCCCGCTTCTAACGAAGCTCTAGTTGATTGCTCAGGTAGGACTCTGGAGGTGGGTTTTTTCATTTAATTGATATCTTATAATTCTTAAAATAAGATAAGTAACTCCTGGCAATTGACTTAGTTTTACTAAATCTAAGTCATATTTTTTATTCTGAAAAAGATATAATATTCATAAAAATAAATCGGAGATAAAAAAATGGCATTTGTAGAGATAGATAAACAAGATCAAATTATGATCATCAAACTTAATCGTCCAGAAAGGTTAAATGCTCTAAGTAAAGTTATTAGAGAAGGTATGGCGAATGCATTCATAGAATATAGGGACGATAAAAACTTAGAAGTTGCTATATTAACTGGTGAAGGGAGGGGTTTTTGCGCAGGAGAAGATATGAAGGAATCTTTAGAAGTTGGCTCATTAGCATCAGCTCCAGGTAAAGGTGAAGAAATTGAAAATCCATTTATGGATGGGAATCTAGACAAACCTGTTATAGGGGCCATAAATGGATACGCTATGGGTGGTGGTTTTATGTTGGTAGAAAAAACAGATTTAAGAGTAGCTGTCAAGGAAGCTATATTTGAAATGTCTGAGGCTAAAAGATGGCTTTTAGGAGGATATAATCACGGCTTCTATGCTAATTTACCACATCCTGTTGCTACAGAAATGGCATTAGGATTTAGATTTAATGCTCAAAGGCTATATGAAGTAGGATTTATAAATAGGCTTGTAGAAAAAGAAGAGCTATTGGCTACATCGATAGAAATGGCTGAGCATATTCTATCATTGCCACCAGCTGCAAGAGTAAATACTATATATATGATGAGAGAAATGGCTCCAAAAGTTGGAAGTAATTTTGAAGATTTAGCTGATCAATTACACTCTCATGGAGATCAAGAAGATCGAATGGAATCTAGAAGGGCTTTTGCAGAAAAAAGAAAGGCAAACTTTAAGGGATGGATTAATCCTGAAGATCGTTATAATATGCCAAAATTAAAGCCTAATAAATAAGGAATAAATATGACAGATACCAAGGGACCTCTATCAGGAATTAAAGCAGTAACATGTTCTACAGCTCAAGCAGGAACAGTTCCTTATATGCTGATGGCGGATATGGGAGCCGAAATAATCAAAATTGAACTACCCAAAAAAGGAGATGGAAGTAGAAGAGCTGGTGAAGTAAAAAATGGAATAAGCTCGTTTTTCGAAACGAATAATAGAGGAGTAAAAAGCTTGACTCTTAATCTTAAGAGTAAAAAAGGTAAAGAAATTTTACATAAGTTAATCAAAAGAGCAGATATTTTTGGTCAAAATTTCAGTCCAGGGGCAGCAGAAAGAAATGGTTTTGGTTACGAAGAATTAAAAAAAATAAATCCTTCAATTGTTTATGCATCTGTTTCAGCATACGGTCCTGATGGCCCAAGCTCAAATCTACCAGGAACAGACGCAGTCGGCCAAGCAATAGGTGGAGTTACTGAAGCTTTTGCAGTACCTGGCCAGCAAAGAAGAACAGGAGTCGCTTCAGTTGCAGACGAAACTTGTGGATTAATAACTCTAAGTGGAGTTTTAGCAGCCTTAATTCATGCAAAAAATACAGGAGAAGGTCAAAAAGTTGAAACATCATTAATAGGTAGTGCATTTAGGCTAATGGGCTGGACAATGACTACCTCTATGTGGAGAGATATACCTCCAATAACTGGAGCTAGAATTAATGGTTCACGAGAAAGAGCAGGAATAGCTGCTTGTTTTAATGATATTGAAGGTAAACCTCTAGCTATTCAATTAGAACCAGATCATTGGAGACCTACATTAGAATTATTGGGTTTTTTAGAAAATTTAGTAAATAAAGGATTAGATGACTTGGGATTGGCTTTCGAATCTGAAGAAAATAAAAATTTAATTTTAGAAGAGCTAAATAAGATGTTTGCTACTAATAAAAGAGAACATTGGATAAAAATTCTTAGAGATGAAAGGAGAATTGCTGCACCAGTTAATAGCATGATTGAAGCTTCTAATGACCCTGACATTATAGAAAATAATTATGTAACTGAAGTATTTCATCCTGATCTAGGAGAAAAATTTAAGACACACGGAACTCCTTGGAAATTTTCTGAAACACCATCAAAAATTGGAATAGCACCAAAGCTTGCAGAGCATAATAATGAGATTCTATTAGATTTAGGATATTCAATTGATGAGATTAAAGACTTTGAAAAAAAAGAAATTATTTAGAAATATATCCTAAGAAGTTTTTGAGGGAAAGTTTTAGCTCAGGTAGAAATACTCTGAAGATTTTTATGCCCAGGCCCCTCTGGGGGATATTTATATTTAACTATTTCCCAGAAATAATTTGTTACTAAAAAGAAAATTAAATGCTATCTTTCTATTTAAATAAAAAAAATAAGAATCTTTATGAAATATAATATTCTTGGCAATAATGGACCCAAAGTTTCAAATATCTGTTTAGGAACATGGCCCATTGGCGGAGGAATGGGAAAAATAGAACAAAAAGATGCTATAAATGCCATTCATGCATCTATTGATAATGGTGTTAATTTTTTAGATACTGCCCAAATGTACTTTGACAGTGAAAATATTTTAGGTAAAGCATTAAAAGGGAAAAAGGAAAATTTAGTATTAGCTTCAAAGCTCTCTTCATGGAGAAATACTTCAGATATAGAAAAAGCTCTAGAAAATTCATTAAGAAATTTACAAACTGATTTTATAGATTTGTATCAAATTCATTCTTGGCAAGATTCAATTCCAATGGAAGAAACAATTACAAAACTACTTGATTTAAGATCCAAGGGATATTTTAAATATTTAGGTGTTTCAAATTTTTCTTCAAAACAAATTAAAGCTATGAATGAATTCTCTGGAAATCAAATTATTTCTAGCCAACCTCATTTCTCTATATTATTTAGACATTCAGAAATAGAAATTATTCCAGAAAGTAATAAATTAGGCATAGGGTCTATTGTATATTCACCAATAGCAAGAGGCTTATTATCTGGAAAATATAAACCTGGACATATCTTTGATAAAAATGATGCACGGTATAATCATCATACATTCCAAAAAAATCAAATGGAAAGAGGAATAAGGATTTATAATATTCTCTCAGAATGGATTGGAGATAATAATTATAATGAAACCCAACTTTCTATAGCTTGGACTTTACATACAAATGGAGTGACCTCTGCTATTTGTGGATCGAAAAATCCAGAGCAGGCAGTATCAAATGCAAAAGCAGGTTGCATAAACCTAACTCAAGAAGATATATCTGAAATCAACAAATTAATTAAAGATATTTCTGTATATGAACTGATTACACCAAAAAGGTTTAGTGCCAATCAACCCCATACTCATCCCTAATATCTTCAAAAATCTTAGACAGACCAATGGTACCATATTGCAAGGAAGACCCTATATTCATCATTGTATATCCTTCCTTAATCCATTGTTTAGCGTGTTCTACATCACCCATAGTTGTAGCCAATGCTTTACCGGTACCTTTGACCTTATGAGCTAAATCAACCATTACATTTGCAGTTTTGGAATTAGTAGCATCATCACCAGGAAACCCTAAGGATGCTGATAAATCTGCAGGTCCAGCTAAAATCACTTCAAAATTAGGAATAGCAAGTATTTCATCTATCTGCTCATAAGCTTCAACTGATTCCATCTGCAGTATTAAAAGAGTTTCATCATTAGCATTATCAACCACATCTCTGGCAGAGACTCCATCAAGATATCCTGCAAAAAAAGGAGCTATACCTCTTTCACCAATTGGAGGGTATTTAGCATCATGAATTGCTTGTTTAACCTCATCTGTATTATCAACCTGAGGAATCATTACTCCAACTGCCCCCACATCGTACGCCTTTTTAATGTAAGCAGGATCATTCCAAGGAATTCTTATAACAGGAGCAACACCTTTTTTTCTACCATCGACACATAACGTACCCATAGACTCAGTACCCCAAGGATTATGTTCAGTATCTATCCAGACCCAATCAGGTTTACAATTATAGGTTGCATTTGCAATATGGGGTTCAAAGCTTGGCATACTAGTTGATAAAACTGGTTTTCCAGTCGCAAGTTTTTTTCTAATGTCACTCGGATACATTTCTTTCTCCTGTATTGATGATTTTTTTACATATATTGTTATACTATGTTTGAGTATACCCCTTACCATTGATATTGAAAATAGAAAAGGATAATAATAATGGAACTAACTAATTTTGCTTTTTTCCCACCTATTGATGATATAAAAAATGAATTAATAAAAAGACTTGAGATTGATTTTCCTAAAATAAATTTCCTAATACTTAATGATGAAAGTGAAGTTTTAGAAAATATTCATATCATTGAGGCTGGTTATGGATGGATTTCACCTGAAGCAATAAGAAATGCAAAAAAATTAAAATGGTTAGCAAATCCTGATTCTGGAAGTTTTGTAAATGATTCAGGAAAGGATGGGTGGTTCTATAAAGAACTTGTTGAACATCCATTAGTAGTCACAAACCCTAGAGGCATATATTTTGACTATATAGGCAATCATGTTATGGCTTATTTGTTATCACTATCGAAGAGATTGCCTGATTTTTTGGAGGCTCAAAGAAAAAGAAGTTGGAACAAAAATGCAAATAGACACAAAGCTATTCATCTTGATGAAGCGACTATTATGATAGTTGGAGCAGGCGGAATTGGACAAGAAGTTGGAAGGCTGTGTAAAGCATTTAATATGAAAGTAATTGGTGTTGATCCAAAATTTGAGAAACTCAAGTATTTTGACAAACTTATAACTCAAAAAGAAATTGAAAAAGAAATTTCAGAAGTTGATATTTTAGTTTCAACGGTAATGCATACACCTGAAACTCACTATATGTTCAATTTAGAATTATTCAAAAAAATGAAAAAAACTTCTATTTTTATAAATGTCGGAAGAGGAAAAACAACGAGTCTAGACGATTTAGTTAATGCTTTAGAAAATAATATTCTTTCTGGTGCTGGGTTAGATGTTTTTGAAGAAGAACCTTTACCTTCAAATCACAAATTATGGACTACTCCCGGAGTAATTATCACTCCTCATGTTGCACTTTTAGATGCAGGAGACACAATAACCAATAGAAGGTATGAAATTATCAAAAAGAATATTAGTCTTTTCAATCAAGGGAAAAAACTTCACAATATAGTGGATAAAGAGAAATGGTACTAATTTTATTTTGATATAGAAATTATTATTGCTCCAAAAAAAATTATTAATATCGCTAAGAATCTAGTTATTGTTAGTTTTTCTTTCAAGAAAAAATAGCTCCATATAATTCCAAACATTATAGTTAATTCTCTAGCTGTAGCAGCATAACTCATTTTAGAAATACTTAAAGCATAAAGCATCACCGAATATGCAATATACATAATTACTGATCCACCTATAACTGTAAGATAATTATTTTTAAATTGAAATTTTAAATCTTCTATTTTATTTTTACTACCGGTAAATAAAATAGCTCCTAAAGACCCTCCAATAGTAATTAATATTGGATAAATAAAAGGATGTACCGATGATACTGCCTTTTTATCTACTATGGTATAAATTGAAATATTTAATCCTACCAATATTGATAAAAAAATACCTATTAGTAAATTTTTATTTATGGTTATATTTTTATTAATTACTGGAATTAAAGAAATAAATACTAGTCCAATAAAAATCATTGATATTCCAATAATCGCTGTGAATGTTACTGATTCACTTAAAAAGATCATCCCCCAGAATGGAATAAAGAAAACAGCACTCCCTCTTGCTAGAGGATATACGATAGATAAATCAGCTAATTTATATGCTTTACCTAAAAAAGCATAATAAAAAATTTGAAGAACTGAGTTAATTAATATAAATAACCATGATTCTAAACTGATAGAATTCATCAAAATGTAAACAATTGCTAATGGAGAAAATATTACCCATGAACCAATAGCAATTAAGACTAGCATTATTTGAGGATTATCAGATTTCTTAACAAGAAAATTCCAATATGAATGTCCTAAACAATAAAGAAGTATTAAAAAAGTTGCAAATAACGTCATTTTTTAAGAGAATTTTTTAGATACTATCGTAAAAAGTAAAAAAAAA
>MDTD01031537.1_pt1 | contig 40948 bp, 37 predicted proteins | sample 811221 | NCBI WGS metagenome assembly MDTD01 (sample SAMN05326646, study PRJNA326480) | marine metagenome | isolation source: seawater | place: Pacific Ocean: South West | collected 2011
GTTAAATAAAGTTTGCCCGAGTGGTGGAATTGGTAGACACAAGGGACTTAAAATCCCTCGATAGAAATATCGTGCCGGTTCAAGTCCGGCCTCGGGTACCAATAAACTTGTAAGATTTATTATGATTAAAGAAAATTTTGAAGATAATCTGACACACAGTCCTGATTATATTGATATTAGAGAACTTTTGAGGTCGGTTTTAGACAGAAAAATACTATTTGTATCTATTTCACTATTTTTTGCTATCTTTTCAGTTTTATATTCTCTTTCTTTGACAAACATATATACTTCGGAAGCTATTTTAGTGCCTTCTGAAGACGTAGGTGGATCTCGATCAAGTGGTGGATATGCAGAGATTGCAAGCATGGTTGGATTTACGGCCACTCCAACAAGCGTATCAAAAACTGATAGAGGCATCAAAGAATTAGAGTCATTTATATTTTTTAAAAGAATTATTGAGTCTAAGGATATTCTTCCAGAACTTTTTGCTAGTAAAAGTTATGATAAAAAAAATAAGATTTTAGAGTATGACCAAGATATTTATGATCAAAAAGATAATTCTTGGAAAAGATATGATAAAAGACCTTCAGATCAGCAAGCTTTTCGAGTTTTTAAAAGTATCTTCGAGGTCGAGAAAGATAAAGAAGGTTTTATTGTAATATCAATTAGCCACATGTCTCCATATTTTGCAAAAGATTTACTTGACAGAATAATAGAATCTATCAATGAACAAGCGAGGCAGAAAGCTAAAATAGATGCAGAAGAATCAATAAATTATCTAACCGAAGAGCTAATTAAAACAAATCTATACGAAATAAAACAAGGCGTATCAAGGCTTATCGAAAATCAAACACAGTCACTGGTACTTACCGAAGTAAGAAAAGAATATCTTTTTAAAGTTATTGAGCCCCCGATTGTTCCTGAAATTAAATCTAGTCCAAATAGAGCTCTAATTTGCATAGTAGTAACATTGCTTGGAAGTATTATAAGTTTCTTAACATGTATTTATTTACACTATAGAAAAAAATATAGTTCTTAATTTTGAAAATAGTATAATTTTTTATGTCTAATAAAGTAAATATTAGCGTTGTTGGTACAGGTTATGTAGGCTTATCGATGGCTGTATTGCTATCAAGAGATAATAATGTTGTGGCAGTCGATATTGACGATGATAAGGTAAGCAAAATAAATAACAAAGTATCTCCTATTGCTGATCCTGAAATTGATAAGTATCTCAAAAATGAAAAATTAAATCTATCTGCTGAATTAAGTAGAGATCATCACTTTAAAAATTCAGATTTTATAATTATCTCAACCCCTACAGACTACGATCCAGAAAGAAACTATTTTGATACAAGTTCGGTTGAAATGATTATTGAAAAAGCAAATAAAGAGAATCGAATAGCTACTGTTGTAATAAAATCTACAATTCCAATTGGGTTTACCAAAAGAATGCAAGATAAATTTCCTGACTTAAATATCTTCTTCTCACCTGAATTTTTAAGAGAGGGGAATGCATTGCATGATAATCTTTATCCATCGAGAATTATTGTTGGTAGTTCAAATGACAAAGCAAAACAATTTTCATTATTACTTTCAAAAGCAGCTCATAAAAAAGATATAGACATATTACATGTAGATTCTTCAGAAGCCGAATCAATAAAATTATTTTCAAATACATATCTTGCTATGAGGGTAGCATTTTTTAATGAGCTTGATAGTTTTGCATATACAAATAATCTTGACACTAGATCAATTATTGACGGAGTATCCTTAGATGAAAGAATTGGAACTAAATATAATAATCCAAGCTTTGGATATGGTGGATATTGTTTGCCAAAAGATACCAAGCAATTACTAGCAAACTTTGATGGCATACCTCAGAGACTAATTGAAGCGATAGTATTATCTAATGAAGATAGAAAAGAATTTTTAGCAAACAAAATAATTGAAAATCAACCAAAATGCGTTGGTATATACAAACTTGCAATGAAAAAAGGTTCAGATAACTTTAGATATTCTGCTGTTATAGGGATCATAAAAAAAATTCAATCTGCTGGGATAGATCTAATAATTTATGATCCATCAATAAATGATTCTTTGTTTAATGATATTAAGGTAGAAAAAGACTTTAATATTTTTTCAAACAATGCAGACATTATAGTAGCTAATAGAGTCTATCCTGAGTTGAAAGAGTTCTCGAAAAAAGTTTTTACAAGAGATCTATATGAAATCAACTAATAAAATTTTAGTTACTGGTGCCGCAGGTTTTATTGGATTTCATTTATCTAAAAGATTAATTAGTGAAAATATTGATGTTTACGGAATTGATAATTTAAATGACTACTATGATAGGACACTCAAAGACTCAAGACTGGAAGAACTTCAAACCATTTCTAAAAAATATAGAGGACAGTTTTATTTTACTAAACTAGATTTAGCAAATAGGGATGATTTGCATCAATATATGGCTAAAAATAAATTTACTGTAATTATTAATCTTGCTGCTCAGGCTGGAGTAAGATATTCAATTGATAATCCTCATAGCTATGCAGATTCAAATCTATCAGGATTTGTGAACATCTTAGAATCATCTAGAAGGTTATCAGTCACCCATTTTATATTTGCATCTTCAAGTTCGGTTTACGGAATGAATAATAAAGTTCCATTTTCTGTTGGTGATAATACCGACTATCCTATAAGCCTTTATGCAGCTTCAAAGAAATCTAATGAATTAATGGCACACTCATATTCTCATCTTTATGACTTACCAGTTACAGGCCTAAGATTTTTCACAGTTTATGGCCCTTACGGAAGGCCGGATATGGCCTATTATAAATTCACAAAGAATATTATTTCTGGTAAGCCCATAGATGTTTTTAATGATGGAAAAATGAAAAGAGATTTTACATATGTTGATGATGTTATAGAGGGAATCTTAAGAATCATTGATAAATTACCTCAAAAAAATAAATCGAAGACATCCAATGCCAAGGCACCATTTAAGATTTATAATATCGGAAATAATAATCCAATCGAACTCGATAGATTTATTAAAGCTATTGAAATGGCAACAGGTATAAAATCTATTAGAAATAATCTTCCAATGCAAGCTGGTGATGTTCCTATTACATTTGCTGATGTAGATGACTTGGTTAGTGAAATTAATTTCAAACCAAAAACATCAATTGAAGATGGAATTTCAAAATTTGTTGAGTGGTATAAAAGCTTTGTGAAAAAAAATGAATAAATTAGTTTCAATAATTATGTCAGGTGGCTCTGGCACAAGATTATGGCCAATATCTAGATCAAGATTCCCCAAACCATTCATGGAAGTATCTGGCAAGCCTTTAATTCAACATACTATTGAGAGAGTTTCTGAAATTAGTGACGAAATAATTATAATTACTAATGAAACAAATTATTATTTAACTGAGAGAATAATTAATAATAATTCCACAAAAGCAAATATTCATTATTTGCTTGAGCCGGTTGGTAAAAATACTGCACCAGCAATTGCATTATCTTTGAATAAGATCATTGAAGAATTTGGCAATGAAGCAGATTGTGTGGTTTTTTCAGCGGACCATTTAATTGCTGATCCAAATATGTTTAAGAATGCCTTAAAGACAGCAATTGGGGAAATTAATAAAGATAAAATTGTAATTTTTGGAATCAGGCCAAATAAACCAGAAACTGGATATGGATATTTAAAAATTTCTGATGCTAAAAAATTTACGTCCTTACCTCAGGAAGTTATTGAATTTAAAGAGAAGCCTTCAAAAGATTTAGCTGAGAGATACATTACTGAAGGATCGTATTTCTGGAATAGTGGTATATTTTGTTTTAATGCGAAAACATTGCAAAATAATTTTGAAATTCATTCTTCCGATATTTGGAAGCAGTCTGTTGAAATTTATAAAAACTCAAAAAAATTAAAAAATGTAACAACATTTAATCCTGATGATTTTAGCAGCCTCCCAAATATCAGCATAGATTATTCAGTAATAGAAAAATCTAAAAATATTATTGCTGTCTACGGTGACTTTGGTTGGTCTGACGTAGGCTCATGGGAATCTATATCTACTGAAACAAAACAAAATGATGACGGTAATTCATTTATTGGGGAATCAGATGATATGATTTTTTTTGAAAATTCAAAGAATAATTATATAAATATTCAAAGTAATACAAAAAAGTTTACTGCAGTTGTTGGAGTTGAAAATACTGTAGTAGTTGATACACCGGATGCACTTCTTATTCTTAATAAGAAATACAGTCAAAATGTAAAAAATATATTTAAATTTCTTAATGATAATAATTTTTCAGAGTATGTTGATATGCCTCCATTAGTAAAAAAACCATGGGGGACATATACAAGTCTAAAAACTGAGAAGGGATATCAGGTTAAACGAATTACAGTTTATCCTGGACAACAATTGAGTTTACAATATCATTTCAAAAGATCTGAGCACTGGATTGTTACTAAAGGCGAAGCTCTTGTACAAATAGGTAATGAAACATTTTTAACAAAGGCAGGTGAGTATCAATATATTCCTCTTAATGAAGTTCATCGACTAACGAATAATGGAAAAGATGAGCTAGTAATGATTGAAGTTCAAATTGGTGATTATCTTGGCGAAGATGATATTGTAAGAATTGAAGATGATTATGAGCATAGATGATAATGAGCATCATACAAAAATATACTAATAAAGATATTACTGTTGGAATAGTTGGGTTAGGTTATGTTGGACTACCGCTATCAAAAGCTTTTTGCGATAAAGATATTAAAGTTGTAGGATTTGATATAGACAAATCTAAGATTGAATCTTTGAATAATGGAAATTCATATATCAAGCATATTCCAGACGATGTTATAAAAAGGATAAATAATGATGGTCTTTTTAATAGCACGTCAGATTTTTCAAAAATTTCTGATGTTGATGCAATTATAATTTGTGTGCCTACTCCATTAACTAAGGCAAATGAGCCAGATTTAGAGCCTGTTTTATCAACTGGAGAAACTATTTCAAAATATTTAAAGAAAGGGCAATTAGTTGTGCTTGAATCAAGTACATATCCTGGCACAACTAATGAGGAATTATCACCTATTCTAGAGGCATCTGGATTAAAAAATGGTGAAGATTTTTATCTGGCATATTCACCTGAGAGAGAAGATCCTGGAAGTGAGGATTATACAACTTCTACAATACCAAAAATCGTTGGAGCAGATGATAAAAATGCAATTAATTTAGCAACACTTTTATATAAAAATGTAATTGATAAAGTGATAGTTGTTGGAAGTATAAGAGTTGCTGAGGCGACCAAGCTTACAGAAAATATTTTTAGGTCAGTAAATATAGCTCTTGTAAATGAACTTAAAATTATTTACGACGCAATGGGGATTGATGTATGGGAAGTCATTGAAGGTGCTTCGACAAAGCCTTTTGGTTATATGCCCTTTTTTCCTGGCCCTGGTCTTGGAGGACACTGTATCCCAATAGATCCATTTTATTTATCTTACAAGGCAAAAGAGTATGGTGTTCCAACTAAATTCATAGAACTAGCTGGTGAAATTAATACTAAAATGCCTGAATATGTTATTTCAAAATTAAAAGAATCTCTGTCAACTTTTTCAAAAATTGATATCAAAGAATCAAAGATACTTGTTATTGGTGCGGCCTATAAAAAAAATGTAGACGATATGAGAGAAAGTCCCTCATTAGTACTGATAAGATCATTATTAAATTTTAATGCTGAAGTTGATTACTATGATCCATTTGTTCCAATTATTCCTCCGAGTAGAGAATATAATGAGTTAACAGGAATGAAAGGAATAAAGTTACTTTCTAAGACAATAAATACTTATGATGCTGTAATAATATCAACTGATCACGATTGTATTGATTATAAGCTTATTGGAGAACACGCAAATTTGATTATTGATACAAGAAATGCGATGAAGTTTCATAAATCTAAAGCAAAGATCATAAAGGCTTAAATATGAAAATTGGAGTAATAGGCTGCGGGTATTGGGGTAAAAACTTGATACGAAATTTTCATAAAATTGAATCATTATTTGCAGTAAGTGACACCGACAAGAAGATTGCTGATAAATTTTCTAAAGAATTCAAAATTCCATCAATGACATTTGAAGAATTAATTACTTCAGAGTGTGATGGTGTGGCTATTGCTGCACCAGCTTTTTTGCATGCTGAACTGGCAATTAAAGCACTTCAAAATAAAAAAAATGTATATGTAGAGAAGCCACTTTCATTATCGCTTAAAGATGCTGACGAAGTTATAAAGGTTGCAGAAGATAATGATTGTGTTTTAATGATTGGCCATTTATTACAATATCATCCAGTCTTTGTTGAGCTATTAAAAATAGTAAAATCAAATGAGTTTGGTTCAGTAAAGCATATATACTCAAATAGACTTTCAATGGGAAAAGTTAGAAAAGAAGAAGATGTGCTATGGAGTTTTGCTCCTCATGACATATCAATGATCTTAAGCATAGCACAAAGTAAGGTTAATCAAGTAAGCTGCTATAAATCTAATATATTACAATCAAACATTGCTGATATTTCTAATATTCACATGGAATTTGAGAATGGAATTTCTGGACATATCTCAGTTTCTTGGTTAAATCCTTTTAAGGAGCATAAACTAGTAGTTATTAGTGATAAGAAGATGATTGTTTTTGAAGATACGCAAATCTGGGAGAAGAAATTAAGTATTGTTGAATATAGTTTTGATGATTCTAATATTAATGTTGAAAAAAAAGATTTTCAATATGTCAAAGTACCAGAAGCTGAACCTCTTATGGAAGAATGTAAATACTTTATAAAGTTAATTAATAAAGAGGTTAAAAACATCACTGATGGGATTGAGGGAAGGAGAGTTTTAGAGATTTTGACTAGATCAAACGAATATAATAATAAGCTAGGTTAAATTTTATGACTAAAGAGGCTAAAAATTTATTTATACATGAGTCTAGTTATATAGATGATAATGTTAAAATCGGCAATGGAACAAAGATTTGGCATTTTTGTCATGTTCTATCTAATTCTAATATCGGTAAAAATTGTTCGTTTGGTCAAAATGTAGTGGTTGGCCCTAATGTCAATATTGGGAACAATGTAAAAGTTCAAAATAATGTTAGCATTTATGATGGAATTACTATTGAAGATGATGTTTTTTGCGGTCCTTCTTGTGTTTTTACGAATGTAAATAATCCTAGATCTGAGGTTAACAGAAAAAACGAATTTGAAAAAACTGTTGTGAAAAAAGGTGCATCCATTGGCGCTAATTCAACAATTGTATGTGGAAATATTCTCGGTAAGTATTGCTTTATTGGTGCGGGATCAACCGTGACAAAAAATGTACCTGATTTTGCTTTAATGATTGGCATTCCAGTAAAAAGAGTTGGCTGGATGAGTAAAAAAGGTTACAAGCTTGATGAGAATCTAATATGTCCAATAGATGGTTCTAAATATAAAGAGATAGATGAAAATAAGCTTATTGAGGATAAAAATGACTGAACAAATATCATTTATTGATTTAAAAAGACAACAAAAAAAAATAAGAAATGAGCTCGATACCGCTATTAAAAATGTATTAGATCATGGAAAATATATAATGGGCCCTGAAGTATCCATTTTTGAAAATGACCTCAGAGATTTCTGTAATTCAAAACATGCCATTACTTGCGCAAACGGGACAGATGCCATAACTATGGTTTTAATGGCATGGGGAATTGGTCCAGGCGATGCTGTTTTTGTTCCAAATTTTACTTATGTAGCAACCGCAGAAGCACCTGCTCAATTAGGAGCAACTCCTTTTTTTGTTGATGTTAATGAAGACACATTTAATATGAATTTTGAGAGCTTCGAAAGCTCTATATCAGATGCAATAAAACTTGGATTAAATCCCAAAGTTGTAATACCGGTAGATTTATTTGGAAGACCATCCAATTTTGAAGAAATTAATAAAGTTGCTCAATCTAAAAATATCAAAGTTTTAATAGATGCAGCTCAAAGTTTTGGCGGAAACTATAAAGGTAAATGTGTCGGAAGCATAGGTGATGCAACGACAACTAGCTTTTTTCCTGCTAAACCTTTGGGGTGTTATGGTGACGGCGGGGCAGTATTCACACAAGATAAATCATTATCAGAACTTTTAAATTCAATACGCTTCCATGGCAAGGGTGAGGAAAAATATGACAATGTAAGAATAGGCATCAATTCAAGATTAGATACATTACAAGCTGCAATTTTAATTGAAAAATTAAAAATTTTTAGACAGGAGCTTGAATTAAGACAAAAAGTTGCAGATTTTTATAATTCTGAGTTATCAGGAATATTTAATGTCCCAAGAATAGATAATGACTTTAAATCATCTTGGGCTCAATATACATTGATAGTTGAAAATAGAGATGAATTACAAAAAAAATTAAATAAAAATGGAATTCCATCGGTTGTCTATTATCCAAAGTCGCTCTCTCAACAAGATGGATATAAAGACTACCCTTATTCTTCCTCAGGATTGAAGATCTCAGAAGATCTTGCTCATAAAGTACTTAGCCTTCCAATGCATCCATATATCGAGTCAAATGAGCTTGAGAAAGTGGTTAAAATTTTAAAACAAACTTAATAAATTTTTTTGATTACCACAAATAAAAAAATTCTTCTTATTGTAGATGACATTTACAGTCAAGGAGGAACCCAATCTTTTGCATTAAATCTCCAAAACTACCTGAAAGATATATTTGAAGAAGTAAACATTTTATCAATTAAAGGCATTAGTTGTGCTCAAAAAAAAACGATTGGTTTAAACTTTAAAAGAAATATTGAAATACTTTTTGCAAAAAATCATATAAAAAAATATGTTGCAGATTATGATTTAATAATTGTTTTATCTGGACAGATTTTCCAATATATATTTTTCTTTCTGGATAATAATAAGACTATTTATAGAGAATCTAATACTGTTTTTTCAAGACTGAGTGATCAACCAATGCTCAAAAAGTATTTTCAACTGTTTCTTTATAGGTTATTTCTTAAAATCAAGCCAAACTTAATTGCTCAAAACACTGAAGCCTATAATCAATTAAATATTCTGAAAAGAAATGAAGATAATTTAAAACTTATACCTAATCCAAGTTTTTCTAATGTTAAGAATGATCTTAAAGGCATTATTGATAGAAAATATGATTTTGCTATAGCATCAAGAGCTACTCATTCAAAAGGAATTGATAGAATTAATAATTTTTTAAAAGCAACAAACAAAGAAGTGCTTGTGATTGGAGAACATAAGGAAAAGAAATATGATTTTAAGGAAAACATTAAATATGTTGGAAGAGTTAATAATGTTGAGGACATGTTGTTGGATGTTAAGATAGTTTTACTCTTATCAAGATATGAAGGTTTTCCTAACGTTATCCATGAAGGTATTCAGTCCGGATGCATATTTATCGTTTCAACGGAATTAGAATGGCTAGTAAAAGATAATTATTTTTCAAAAGAATTTGTGAAAGTTGTAAATTTTAATGATAAATCAGATAACATACGCCAAATTGAAAATATCTTAACAGAACATAAAATGATACCAGATGAGAGTACTAGAAGAGATGTATATCAAAAATATTCTCCAAATATATATATTGATAAAATATTAAAGTGAATTTATTAAATAATATAGTTTTTCTTAGAAGTTTTTTAAAAGAAAACGGAAGTTCCTCAAGAAGTATCTCTTTATTATTTGTATCTCTTGGAACCGGAATAGTTGATCTAATTTGTGTTGTATCACTTGCAAGCCTTATGTCTCCTTTATTGAATGTTGAGATACCAACATATGTAGTTTCTTTATTAGGGAAAAATCAAATTGCTTTCAAGCTTGCTTTAATATTTTTTTTAGCCTCATCCATAAGAATATATTTTAATTATTTCATAACTTATTTTGGACAAAATGCAGAAGGTGACTTATCTTCAATATTACTTGAAAAGACAATCTCAAAAGATATAGATTATTTTGGAAAATATGATACGGCCTCATTTAAAAGAGAAATATTATCAGAAGTTCAACAAATTTCTAATCAACTAATTTATCCAATTATAAGGATATTTCAAGCATCTATTTCTGCATTATGTTTGATAGGATTGATGATATATCAAGCCGGAAATACTTCTTTATATGCAATATTAATAATAGCTTTAAGCCTTTTTATTGTTGTAAGAATAAGTGGAATAGTATCAACTAAACTTGGAAAAAAAAGATTTAATGCAAATGAAAATAGATTTAAATTTCTTGAAAGAATTCTTACAAGTATAAGATTTATTAAAGTCCTTGAGCTTGAAACAAAAACTGTTGATCAATATAAAAAAGAAATGAATGCATATGTTTTTGCACAAGTTTTTCTTCAAATATTGACACAAATACCAAAATTTATATTTGAAATACTGCTAGTAATATCTTTGATGTTTGTTATCAGCAATCCTTATATTGATGATGCTAATATAATAGATGCAGTTCCAACTCTAATGGCTGCGTTATACAGATTAATTCCAACCCTGCAAATGATTGCGCAAAATTTTTCAAGGCTTGGTTATGGTGCTCCATCACTTAGAGCTTTTCATAAACGAGTTGAGTCATTCAAATCTAATAATATAAAGAGTCCAAACGAAGTATTTATTAAACCAAATCAAAATGAAATTAAGTTTAAAACAAATTCTAATATAGTTATTGATATTCCAAAAAAATTTATTGAAGGAGATTTATACAAACTGCCTAATAAAGGATTGTTTAGCATTAGAGGTGAGTCTGGTTCAGGAAAGACAACTTTTCTAGATCAATTAGCGCTTCTTAAGAGTCAAGAAAGCATTGAAATTAAAGAAAGTTATATTAATAAAAACAATATTTTTTATATGCCTCAGCATCTTTTCTTGATAGAGGGAACATTAATGAATAACTTTGAATTTTTTGGTATTTATGCCGATCAAAAAGAAATAAAAAATGCTATGAATTTCAGCAATATTGGGCATTTATTTGAAAGGCTGGTTCTAAAAGAGGAAATTATAGGTAATTCATCTGAATTCTCTGGATTAAGCGGGGGAGAAATTAAAAGAGTCTTTTTATCTATAGCTTATTTATCAAACAAGTTTGTTATAATGCTTGATGAGCCACTAACTGGAATCGACAAAGCTTCTAGAGATATAATTGCAAAGTCTATAAAAAAATTAAGTTTGGAGAGGCCTGTATTTTTTGTTACTCATGAATCACCAAATGACCTGAATTTAGAGGTGGATTTAGATATATTTATACAAAGAGAAATGAAATGACAACATTACATGATAAACAACAAGACTTGCGACCAAATAGAATTAATATGTGGGAAAGTATATATCTTCAATGCCATTATCCTTTAAATTTAGATGGTATTTCATCTGTAATCGATTTTGGTAGCGGAAGAAATTTATCAAAAGCAATTGTTGAACATTTTGGAATAAAATATACGGCAGTCGATGTATCTGATGTGTATAGACCAGATATATTGTCTGAAATCCGTTATGATATTGATGGTTTAGATAAAGCTGATTTTGTTGGATGCTATCAATGTCTTGAACACAATCACTATAATAAATTTACTGATTTAGTTTCAGTGCTTGCATCTTATTCAAATAAGTATGTTTGTCTAGCATTACCATATAACGGTGCATATTTTTCGTTAAATTTCTCATTACGATTACCAAAAATATCAAAAAATTTTTCATTCGTTAAAAGTTTTTGTGGATTAGCTGCAAGAGATATTAATGTAAATAAACTTGATAAAACTGGTGACAAATATAGGCACCATTACTGGGAGCTTGGTCGACCTAGTTTCAAGGTTAAAAAAGTTCTTAGTGATGTTGAAGAAAATACATGTCTTAAATTTATAGAACAACGTCATAACAGGATTTATCCGCATCACATATTTCTTTTATTTGAGAAAAAAAGTGCGTCTTGAAAAATTAGAAATAAAAAAAAACAACTCATTTATTTCTATAGAAACACCATGTTTACAATTATTTAAAAATAAGAATCAATCTTGGTTTGAAAAATTTGAACGTGGTTTAATCTCAAGCGATCATTTCACAGAAAATTTCGTAAAAAATATAAAGGGACAATTTCGTATTTATCTAAAAGATGAACATAACGAAACATGTATTTTAGACAGATGGTCATCAATTCCTAGTTATTCTTATAAAAATAAATTTGTTCATGAACTGCCAAATGATGAATTAGATGAACTAGCGGCATTTAGTATTTTTTTTAATAGAAGGTTGTGGGGTAATCAGTCTACAATCTTAAATGTAAAAAAAATACCAGCTGGATCATCGTGCACTATTTTTGCTAAAAACGATAAAGATGTTATCAATAGGTGGCATGAAAGGGATTTTGACCCACTAAATAAAAAAAAAATTGAACCTGAAAGAGTTCGATTGCTATTAAGTAAAATCTTAAATGAACTTGATAAATACTCCCTGCTTTTAAGTGGAGGTCTTGATACTAGAACGCTATTGGCACTGAGCGACTCGAAGAAAATATCAGATGTTTTGACACTTGGTTTTCATAAAAAATCAAGAGAGATTCTTGTTGCATCTCAGTTAGCAAAATTAAAGAATGTTGAACATAAGGTTGTAATAGAAGACTTTAGGAATTGGATGTCTTGTTTAGATAAAGCATTAACTCATTCAAAGTTTGGCTATCCATTAAATAGCCTATTCCTCCTACTTCCACGATCTGAAACATTAAGAATAACAGGTATTGGTTTAGATTATATGTTTCAAGGGATGTACTTAGACCCTTTGACACAACACAATGATTCAAAAAGTCTTAAAGATGTTTTGATTTCACTTCCATGTGGCAATAGATATGCTGGAAAATATTTATACAAATTATTTAAAGATGAAATTCAGTCGATCACGGAACTTGTTGAAAAGGATACCTTAAGAGATAAAGAATGGTGTTCAAACTATAATGATAATTTGAGGAAAATTCTTTTTGACGATCCATCCATGCATTATTCTTATACAGATTATTACTCACAATCGTCTCAAGCAAAAACTATAATACCCGCATTTGATAATGAGCTAGATGAGATATGGCAAACTATAGACGACGCTTCAATTTTAAATAAAAAATTTACGTTAAATATATTAAAAGAAACTAATCAAAATTTTGTTAGAGTAAAGTCAGCAAATAATGATTTGCCATTAGAATGGAATATTCTTGATAGAGCTTTACTGATAGGAAAGAATGGCCTTACTAAAATTTTTTCAAAAGTGAAGTTAGAACATCAAAAGAGAACATGGCCAACTCAAGGTTATATGGCAAAGGTGTTAATTGAAGAGAAGGGGAAAGATTTTTTTTATGATTCAAAGTATATTGATAGATTTAATTGGATAGATAAAACTTGGTTTGAGACCGAAATGAAATGGTTTCTTAGTAGAACAAATGAAAGTGTCTTTGGAATAAAGCATTGTGATAGAGAAAATAGCTTGTTTTATTTACTAAGTATTTTATCAATGGATAAGAGTTAATGTGTGGATTTTGTTTTGTAAATTCTAAAAATATTGAACCGAGTAAATTTAAAGAAACTTATCTAAGTTCAAATATTGTTCGAAGAGGCGGTGATGGAGATAATTTTTATCATAATAATAATCTTCTTTTTGCCCATTCTTTATTTTCTGTCACCGGACGAGAGCCCATGAAACAACCATTATATGATAAAGATAAATATCTTTTGTTTAATGGTGAAATATATAATTATAAAGAGCTTATAAATAAATTTTCACTTCAAAAGGATCTATCAGATACTGAAGTACTCTTTAGTTTAATTAAGTCTATTGGTTTTGAAGATTCTCTGAATGAGATTTTTGGAGCATTTGCTATATGTTATGTTGACTTGACAAATGATAGCGTGATTCTCGCAAGAGATGCTTGGGGTCAAAAACCATTATTTTATAGCGCAGATAACGAAATATTGGTATCGAGTAGCTTTCAGCTTTTAGAGGATTTTAAAGGAAAAAATAGAAGTGAAGCTGATAAAAATATATTCAAATTATTTGGATATTCTCCATTTGGCAAAACTATAAATTCTAAAATCAGATATGTTCTTCCAAATCAATGCATAAGAATCAACTTAGCTTCAAATGAGATTTATGAGTCAAAATTTAAAGAAGTAAAGCACAGAAACATCAAGTCAGATATATTTGGCAGCTTGAAGAAAAGCATTCTTTTAACCTCTAGAGAAGATAACACTTGCGTTGCTTTTTCAGGTGGAATTGATTCAAGTGTTATTGCTGCTCTATCTAGAAATGTAGATAAGAATCTGCCATTCATACATCTAAAAATTAAAGAAAATAAAAATGAATTCAAAAAAGCTATATTTTTAAAAGATAAGCTTGATTTGAATTTTCAATTAATTGATTACGATACTGAAAGCGAAGAAACTTTACTAAACAATATTATTGATCATCCAGTAGACAATTATGGAATGATTGCGACTTATAATTTAGCAAAATTTGCTAGCAAAAAAGGATTTAGGATAATGTTAACTGGATTTGGCTCAGATGAATTATTTGCAGGCTACAGCAGAGCAAAGAATTTTTATAAACTAAAGAACTTAGATATAAAATCTGGTAAATTTAAAATATTCATGTCATTGATGAATGTATCTTTTAAAACATCTCTTATATTTTTAATAGTAAGTTTATTTATAAAAAATAAGTTCAATTTATTAACCTTTTTGTTTTTAATTTTAAGAAATAACGAATCAAGACAACATATCTTTAAAAATATATTTTCTTCTCTAAAAACGTTAAATAATATAAATTATTCAGACGATTTCATTCTAAGTGCAGCCACTTATCTTGAAGCATTAGCTAGATTTGAAAAAATTTATGTTATGCCTGAGGTTATGTGTACTCCACTAGATGTTGTTGGTCAACAATTAAGCATTGAATTTAGATCGCCTTTTTTAAATCCAGATATTGATAATAATTTTTTTCAATCGTTTAAAGAAATGTACATACCTAGTAAGGCTGTCCTTGAAGACTTTCTGAAGCAAAATTCTTTATTTATTGAATCTCCAAAAGAAAGATTTTCATCAAATCTAAGAAGAAAATACAGAAAAGAGAGGATTAATGATTTAATTTCCTAGTAAATTCATTGTTTCAACTACGTCTTTTTCATGAACGCTGTTAAAGTTCTCAATCTTAGGAAATTTTATTTTTTTAACATTGTGAAAATATTCCTCACCATTAATAAATGATCGCCTATATTCATTATTTAGTTTTTCTAAATTAGATTTAGGACCCAAATAAATTATTGGCTTTTCATTTGCAATGCTTTCAAGCTCTGCATTACCAAGACACCCACTTAAATTACAACTTATCATGTATTTACAATTTTTACTTAATTCTTCAATTTCTTCTAACGATATGAACCCATATGCGTTAATACTCTTTCTATAAGCCTTAATTGGTTGAAGTTCAGTTAAGTCATTATTTGTGGGTCCAAAGAGATGAAGTTTAAGTGCTGTATTTTTATTCAAAAGATTACTAAAAAAATCTATTATTTTTTTTAGTCCCTTTTCATCATTTTTTGAGTATCTGCAGACCGAATAAAATTCATTTTCGTTAATCACATTATTTTGAATTTTTAAATTTGGAATTCCATTAACTCTATGCCTGAGTGATCTTGTTTTTATAAAAGTTGGACCATGTTTACTTGATCCATCACAAGTTGAAATAACTAAATCAATCTTTTTAAAAAAAGTAAGCAAAGTAATTAGATTTCTATATGAGAATATTTTTTTTGAATTTAATCGAAATCCATTCCCAAGAATCCTTAGAATAATTTTTTTTCTAAATAAGAAACTTAGTAAAAGACCAAGAATTATGTTTGCTCTGTCGACAATAATTAAATCAATGTGCATAAATTGGAGGACGTTAGTTAACTTAGGAAATTCTTTTAGTTTTATTGAAAAAGGAAAATTGCCTATTTTTTTAATATCATTTGTATATAACCATAACTTACAATTATTCTGTTCAAGAAGACTTAGATATTTAATTAGTGATTTTGGACCAGATATATTCTTATGCTTAAAATAAGTATAATTATTCGACAATATTGCAATCTTATGAATTTTAGGCATCTTATTATTCCAGGATCATTCTTTCCTTCCTTAGGTGGCGCTCAAGGCTCAATGTTAAACTTTGTTCAACTGCTAGGCAATAAAAAACTAATACATGTAGCACTTGGACTAAGAGGATTTAAATATAGTGCCTTCAAAAAAAGACAGTTTTCTCTTACTTTTCCTTATCTCGGAAAATTATTAAATATAGATTTTTATGTTGTTTTGATATTATTTTTGTATAAAGTCCTCTATAAGCCAGATATCATTTGGCTCTACGGAGGAGGAATCTTTTCTGCAAAGGTTCTAAAATATAGATGGATTTTTAATAAAAAAGTTAAGTTTGTTTTAAGGAGTGCTGGTGAGGACATACAAAGAGATAAAATTGTTAACTATGGCTATGATGATGAAAGTTCTGAAAGGTCGTTGATTTTAGATTTTTATCCAAAAGCAGATTTTTTTTGGAGTCTTGGTGATGAAATAACATCTGAATATTTATCATTAGGTATTAAAAAACATAAAATTATTCAAACAGGTAATTTAGTCATTCGTCCAATAGATGTTGACCAGCAGTATAACTTTGCTGATGAAAGAATAAAGATAGGAGTTATTGGCAGGTATCATCCTAAAAAACAATTTGAATTAGCGAAAGACGTTGTAAAAATTGATAAAGATAAAAAGTATAAGTTCCATTTCAAAACACCAGGATTTTTTTTTAATGCAGATACTAATCATGCAGAATTTCATGACGGCTCTGCTGTAAACGAGATGATAAACTGGCCACCAATAGATGTTTGGAATTTTTATAACAAGTGTGACATCTTGCTTATAACAAGCAGAATTGAGAGTTTTGGTAACGTAACTTTTGAAGCAGGATTATCCGGCTTAGTCATATTAATACAGAAAGATGTAACTGGTGGAAAATTAGCAAGAGAATTGGGTTTTAAAGTTTATACATATGATAATTTTGAATCCAAATCAATAATAAAAGGTATAAAAGAAATTGAGAAGAATGAATCAAATATCACAAGAAAAAAAATATATAAAGATTCATTATTTAGTAAAGAATTAAAATCACTAATAGAAAGAGTTTCAAATGCATAATTTTTTTCATTTCTTGCCCTCTGCTAGTGTAGGAGGAGCACCAATTAATGTATTGAGACTAGTTATGAATTCGGATGCTAGTAAATACAAGCATGTCGTTCTGGTTCCTAATGATAATTTAAAATATATTCAAAAGCTTAAAGAAAAAAATATTGAATACAAAATAATTCCCAGTATTTCTGTAAATTTATTTTCTATAACTAAAATTATATCAATCATATTTAAAATTAAAATTAATCATAAAAATATTATCTTAGTGTCTCATGGAAGAGGAGCTAGTTTTATCATAAGGCCTATAGGCATATTGCTAAATTTAAATAACATACATTTTTACAGAGGATACACATCTAGTTATGGAATAAAAAATAAATTTGCAAGTAATTATTTGAGATATTTGGATGCTTTTTTATGTAGATGGGGTATCACAATAGCTGTTGGTAGCGATGAATACAATTTAATCAAAAAGGATTTAAATCCAAAAAATTTAATTAGAATTAGAAATCCAGTACCAAGAATTAAATGGATTGAAAATAAGCTAGATTTTAAATATCATTTCGTATTTGTGGGACGCAGAAGTTATCAAAAAGGTTTTGATCATTGTCTTGAGATTTCGAAATGTTTTCCCAAAATTAATTTTTTGTGGGTTGGAGCTAGAGAGAAAAACCAATTTATTCAAGAAGAAATTCCAAAAAATCTTACGCTTTCTGACTATATGGATCAAGACGAAATTTTTAATAGTTCAAGATATATCATCTGCACGTCCAGATGGGAGGGATGCTCCACAATAATATCTGAATGTGTAATATCAATTAAACCTTTTATTTCTCTATACTGTGATGGAGTAACAGAGTTTAAGGTTAAAAATATTAATGAAAAAAACTTTTTTAAAAAAATTGAATATATGAAAGAATTTATAGTTGAAAATAATTATGATGAGCAAAAAGTAATTGCAGAAGAGCTTTATAGGCATTTTTATGAAGATTTAAACGTGTCCAAAAATATTAAAAAACTTTATGAATACACAGAATCCTATATTGCAAATAGGTAAATTTTCAATACATTCTCCTGGAGGGATTGAAAGTATCACGAAATCTATTTATGAAAGCAAAGAATTTTCCAAAATGGATACGATATGTTTTTCTAAAAAAAATGCAGGATTATCAAAAAATTATAGGGAATTTAAAACTAACTTTATCATAAAGTCACAGCCCTTCTCAGCAAGCATGATTCTTTTTTTAATAAGAAATTCTTATAAGTATAAAAAAATCTTTTTACATTATCCGAATCCATTAATAGCATTAATCGTTTATTTGCTAATTAAGAGAAATCAAAAACTGATTCTATTTTGGCATTCAGATTTAATTGGAAACACCTTCTTGCATAAAATATCTGTTTATTTTGAAAAATTAGTTTTAAAAAAATCACATAAAGTAATTTTTACTTCAAATGAATATTTGAGCAACTCAAACCAATCATTAAATGTTTTTAACAAAGATGTTGTTATTCCGTTAGGTATTGATGATATTGAGATTGATGAAAATTATACATTCTGGGGAAAAAATGATTTAAAAATAATATTTATAGGAAGGTTAGTTCAATATAAAGGCCTTAATGAATTTCTTAGACTTATTTCAAATTATAAAAATATAGTTATTGATGTAGTTGGTGATGGTCCATTACGCGATAAATTGAGTACTTATAAGAAAAAAGAAGACTTTATGCCAAAAATTTATTTTCATGGAGAATTAATTGAAGATAAAAAGCACAATTTATTAAAAAAATCTCATTTTCTTGTTCTTCCATCTATTTCGAGGGCTGAAGCATTTGGAATAGTATTGATAGAAGCATTAAGATTGGGAAAACCTGTGATCACAAATAATTTAAAGGGCTCGGGAATGATTGAGGTAAATTCAAACTTCAATGGAAACCCAGTAGGCTTTAAATTTAATTTTGACGATAAGGAAAATATAGATGAAATTTTAAAAAAAATAATAAATCTTAATGAAGATGAATATATGAGTATTTGCTACAATGCGCGCAAAAAGTTTGAGAATAATTACACCAGTGAACTTTTTTTGAAGAACCTATCTAAGGCTTTATACGAATGACAAATTAAATATGAAATTCTTACTGAAATATATTAGAAAGAGTAAATTATTGCTAATAATTTTTTATGCAATGTTAAACCTAAGAAATATCTTAAGAAGACGTTTTTACCAGACTAATCTAAAGACCGGACACAGAATAGAGAATTCAGATAATATCATAAATTATATTTTATTAACTTCTAGCTTCTTCGATATTGCAGAAATTGATTATAAGAGTATCAAAACTGCACTAGAAATAGGCCCTGGAGACAATCTTGGTTTATCTATATCATTTTTGGATAAAGGTATTCAGGAGATTGATGTTTTTGATAAATTTCAAAATGATTTTAATCAAAACTCGATAAATACAATTTATAAAGAACTAATAGAGTCGCTGGGATCGAATGAATCTATCGAATCATACTTAGAAAAAATATCAAGACTAATCAAAGATAACTCAAAGAAATTTTTTTTACCAAAAGTTAATAAAAAATATGATTTAATATTTTCTGTTTCTGTATTAGAACATCTATGGCCTGCTGACAAAATTATTCAAGAACTATCTAATAATTTAACTGATTCTGGAATTCATGCTCATGTAATTAATTTTACTGATCATGGCATGTTCTCAACGGAACATAATAGATTTTATTTCCGCTTTATACCTAGTTGGATCTACAATCCTATAATGAAATCAGCCGGTCGACCAAACAGAATATTGCCAGATGAATTTGTTGAAATATTTAAAAAAATTGGCTTTGAATCCCAAATATATCCGCTCAAAACCCACGATAATCTTTTAAATTTTGACAAAAATATTTGTGAAAGCATCACTGACAAGGAACTAAAAGAAATTAAAGAACTATATGAGCCTCAATTTATAGAAAATCATGATAATCTTAAAAACATCGCAACAGGTTCAGCATTGATAATATCAAAAAGGATATAAATGCGAAGTATTCTTTACAGCTTCCTGATACCTAAGTTTTACAGCTTTTATTTAATTGAAATTAAAATTATATTAAATCTTTTAAGTTCTATCTTTCTATCAATTTTTTCAAATAAAATTTTCATAAATATAAACCTATACTCAAGTCTAAAAAGGTACTTGATTGTAACTTCAATTTTATATTCTTTGATGTTGTTTATAATTTTGTTTCATTTTCTAGGTTCATCCAATCCAAATTTTTTTGAATTAATTTTTGTATTCAAGATGGTTATATATTTTTTATTGTTACCAATCTTTATTGATGAAAAGCTTGCTATTCAGTTTTTATCTAATATTAAAATAATCACAATTATTTTCTTTTTGTCATCCTTAATAATTTTTTTATTCAGTCTATCATCCAGTAGTATTTCTTCTCTTTTGTGGCAAGCAGACATTTTTGGAGCAAGATTTGTTGGTTTTACTGGATCATCTATTTCACATTTAGGTTTTAATTTAATTGGATCCACTGCAAATGCAGTAGGTATTTTGTATGTTTTTTTATTCAGTATTTTTGCATTAGGCGATGAAGGATTAAAAGACTATAGAATTGCACTTATATGTTTTATTGGCATTTCTCTTACCTTATCTCAGAGTGCCATACTTACTTTTTTAATATTATTATTTCTTAGTATTAGCCCTAAATTCAAAATTCCAATAAAATCTTTTTTATATTTTGTAGCATTCTTATCTATATTATTTATATATATCTATCTTTACATGGAAGACTCGATCTTTTTCAGAATATTTGAAAATATCAGAATTATTATTAATGACGGAGTGTTACCAAATACAATTTATGATAGATATATACAATGGATGACAGTTGGAACTTATATCTCAAATTGTCCAATGTCTTTCATTACAGGACAATTAATTATAGATAATCAATTATGTGGTGAAACTTTTATATCTGAAAGTTACTTTCTTGATGTATTTAAAAAATATGGTTTCCTTACATTAATTTTTAGTTTTATTCAGTTTTATTACATGTATGTGCTTTGTAATCAATCAAAATTATTTGTTAAAAGTTTTTTTATTGCCTGGTTCATTTCAAATATATTTTTAAATAATACATATCAAACAGATTTCATACTTATTACAATGTTATTATTATGGAGAGGCTCATTAAACAAAAACCTAATAATGAATAAGTAGTATGGATTTCTTTGAAATATATAAAGAAAATAAAAAAATTGGCCAAACCCAATATAGAAATTATTTTCAAGCGTTGCAATATAATCATTTATTTAATCTTCTGAATAAATATAAAAATAATTCTGATAATAATTTGCTTGATTGGGGTGGGGCTCAAGGACATTCTTCAATTATGTCAAAGATGCTTGGATATACGTCGAGAATTTTTTCATTATTGGAGTATCCAGATAAGTGGAATGTGCTGAAAAGCTATGGAATAGAAGTTGACTTTGATCCAAATGCTGTCAAGAGTCTACCTTATAAAGATAATGAATTTAGTCATGTATTATCATGCGGAGTTTTGGAGCACGTAAGAGAAACAGGTGGTACGGAAGAAGCAAGCATTAATGAACTTACAAGAATTCTTCAACCAAAAGGGATTCTAATTGTATATCATCTTCCAAATACTTATTCATGGATAGAGTTTATTTCAAGAAATTTTAGAAAAACTTATTCTCATCCATTTAGGTATACAAAAAAAGATGTAATGCAAATGAAAAATTTTTCGTTAAAAAAATCTGAAATATTAGAAACTGGGCTTTACAACTTAATACCAAGAAGAATTTTTTACAAATTAAAAGGCAAAAAGTTTGGAATTTTTTTGCACAAAATTGATGAATTACTTTGTCTAACACCTCTGAAATATCTCGCGCAATGCAGATATTTTATTCTCAGAGTTGAATAATGGAATATGAAGACAATTACTCGTCTTTGCTTAACGAAACCCTGACAAAATATTTTAATTTTTTTAATAAAATAACATTAAATAAATTTCTATTTAACTATTCATTTTTACAAAAGGTCTTATGTATGCTTTTATGGGATGAACTTCAAGGAAAACAACATAAGTCTAAGATAGTATGTAATGAAGTAATGAAATTACCAGTTACATTAGATTACTTTGATGATTTTGAAACAATTTTTAAATTAAAATTTATAAAGTTTAAGAGAAACAAATTTACCTCATGTATGACTTTCTCTAACTCAACAGATACGGCTATAAGTTTTTTGCTAAAACAAAAAAATTTTAAGGCCTTAGTAAATAGAATATATCCGAAAGAAAAAATAACTGTTTCTTTTGACCCAAACACAAATTTTCAATATGAAAATGAATTTAAAAATATGCTAAAAGAGGATTTCAGTGAAGAGAACTTATCATATATAGACGATACGCTTAAATTTTCTTTCGCAAAATATGTTTTATGGAAATCCCTTTTTTACTTCAATCAAAGAAAGTCTAAAAAGATAGACTTAATGGGCGCTAAAGTCTTTCTTCCTCGACCTTTTTCGGATGAGTCATTAAATTTTAGAACTATTGCTTCAAATTTTTCTGAAGAATGGATTGGACATAACTCGTCATATATTGAATTATATGAGGGTGACTCAAGAGAAAGATATAATCAACTAAAAAGATTATTAGATAACAATAATTTAAAAGTTCCTTATGAAATTCCAATTAATATTTCAAATAAAGTTTTAGATAAATTGGGGAAAAAAATACTTATTCCATTATTTCCATATGGTGACTATGGTTATCCAGAATACGAATGTAATGATCATTATCAAAAAAAGATTATTATTGATTTACTGAATTTTTTTGAAAATAAGGATTGCGATATTTTCTTATCACCTCATCCTGGCACAACTGATTTGCAGTTTCTTAAAAATTTAAAAGATAAATTTCCTAATTCCAAGACAAAATCATTTGATAGGTTTCTTAAAAAATCTGATAGCGTTATTTGTACCTACAGATCTACCTCATGCCTTGGCACCGCGCTTAATTTTGGAAAATTTTGTTTATTACTAAAAAATAAAAATTACACTAATAATAAAAATTATCAAAACTTAAAAATAATAAATAGATATAATATGAATTCTATAGGGGAATTTTTATAAATGAAAAATATGAGATTTTTATATGAAACAATTTAATGGAGCCACTATTCTTGTCACAGGAGGCACTGGATCATTTGGGAAAAAATTTTCAAAAATGGTTCTTAAAAACTTTGATCCTAAAAAATTAATCATTTTTTCAAGAGATGAAATGAAACAATGGGACATGGCGCAGTCTTATATAGATGATGATAGGATTAGATTTTTTATTGGTGATGTAAGAGATAAAGATAGACTTTATCGTGCTTTTGATGGTGTTGATTATGTTGTGCATGCAGCAGCAACAAAAATAGTTCCTACAGCAGAATATAATCCATTTGAGTGTATCAAAACCAATATAAATGGAGCTATGAATGTTATAGATGCTTCTATCGATAGAAATGTTAAAGCAGTAGTAGCATTGTCAACTGATAAAGCAAGTAGTCCAATAAATTTGTATGGAGCCACAAAGCTTGCCTCTGATAAGTTATTTGTAAGTGGAAACAGCCTTTCTGGCAAGAAGGAAACTAAATTTAGTGTTGTAAGGTACGGAAATGTAATGGGTTCAAGGGGATCTGTAATACCATTCTTTAAATCAATTGTTGATGAAGGTGGTAAATCAATACCAATTACAGACGAGAATATGACAAGATTTATGATAAGCCTTGAACAAGGAGTGGAACTTGTTCTTCATGCATTTGAAGACATGGTTGGTGGCGAGATCTACGTTAAAAAAATACCATCTATGAAAGTTGTTGATATAGCTAAAACTATTGCTCCAGAAATGGAACAAGAAATTATTGGTATTAGACCAGGTGAAAAAATACACGAACAAATGATTGGAATTGAGGATGTTATGTATACCTATGAATATGACAAATATTTTAAGATTTTACCTGCAATTCAAAACTGGTATTTAGATAAAAATAGAATTTTGGATGGCAAAAAAGTTGAGTCGTCTTTCACATATTCATCTGATAAGAATGAAGAATGGATGACAAAAGAGGAGCTAAATAATTGGATAAATTCCAATATAGATGATCTCGGTAAAATATGAGCAAATCTATTCCTTATGGCAGACAGTCTATTTCTAATGACGATATTGATGAAGTTAGAGATGTTCTAAATTCTGATTTTTTAACACAAGGGCCTCGAGTTCCAATCTTTGAAAATAATGTTGCAAAATACTGCAATGCAAAATATGCAGTAGCTACAAATAGCGCAACTAGCTCTTTGCATTCAGCATGTGTTGCTCTGGGAGTGAGTGCTAATGATATTGTGTGGACTTCTGCAAATACTTTTGTAGCATCATCAAACTGTGCTTTGTATTGTGGAGCAGATGTTGATTTTGTTGATATAGATTTGAATACTTTTAATATGTGTCCTATCAAGTTAGAGGAAAAATTAATAGTTGCAAAGAAAAAGAATAAACTACCAAAAGTAGTTATCCCAGTCCACATGTGTGGACAGTCATGCGATATGAAAAAAATTTACATGCTTAGTAAAAACTTTGGATTTAAGATTATTGAAGATGCATCTCATGGAATTGGGGGAAGCTACAATGGTTTTAAGATAGGTTCATGCAAATATAGTGATATAACCGTATTTAGTTTTCATCCAGTAAAAATAATTACAAGCGGCGAGGGAGGAATGTCATTAACTAACAATAAAAAACTTGCCAATAAACTTCAAATGCATAGAACACATGGCATTACTAGAAATCCTGAAATGTTAAAGAATAAAGATCAAGGTCTTTGGTATTATGAAGAACTTGAACTTGGATTTAATTACAGAATGACGGAAATTAGCGCGGCTCTTGGAAATAGTCAATTAAATAGACTAGACAGTTTTGTAGAAAAGAGACATGAGATTGCAAAAAAATATGATCAAGATTTATCAGACTTACCATTGGATTTGCCATTTCAATTACCAAATAATTATTCTAGTTATCATCTTTATGTAATTCGCTTACAAATTGAAAATATAGAAATCACTCACCAAGATTTTTTTAAAAATATGAGGTCAGAGGGCATAGGAATAAATCTTCACTACATTCCAGTATATAAACATCCATATTATAAATCACTTGGATTTAAAGATTACATTTGTGAGAATGCAGAGCGATATTATAAAACTGCAGTCAGTATCCCTATATATCCTGAACTTAGTATTCCTGAACAAGATTATGTGATTGAAAAAATTTCAGATAATTTAGCTAGACGTAACTAAAATGAATGTAGCAATAATCCCGGCAAGAGGAGGCAGCAAGAGGATCACTAAAAAAAATATAAGAATGTTTTGTGGAAAACCTCTTATAGTTTGGTCAATTGAGGCTGCCAAAGACTCAATGCTATTTGATGAGATACTAGTATCCTCTGATGATGACGAAATAATTGAAATCGCATTAAAGCATGGAGCAAAGGCCCCATTTAAGCGACCTGAAAATATTTCTGACGACTACACTCTAACCTCAACTGTTATAAAACATGCAATTGAAAACGAATATTTTAAGCAATATAAATTAGAAGCAGTTTGCTGCATATATGCAACAGCACCATTTTTGGTTCCTGACGATCTAAAAAAAGGGCTTACTAAACTTAATAGTCAATCCTGGGATTATGTTTTTTCTGCAACAGAATATTCTTCTTCAATATATAGAGCTTTCAAAAAAAATGAAAATGATGGAGTAAATATGATTGATCCAGATAATTTTAGCAAAAGGTCACAAGATTTAGAGGTTACATTTCATGATGCTGCTCAATTTTATTGGGGATCTCCTTCGGCTTGGATAAATGAAAAAAAGTTTTTTACTCCTAGTTCTTCATTTGTTCCTATACCCAAATGGAGAGTAGTAGATATAGATTCTAAAGAAGATTTAGAATATGCAGAGCTTATTGCGCCTTATGTATTTAAAAAGATTAACAAAGGTTAATAAGTATAATTATTTAAAGATATTTTTATATGAAAGAGTTATATAATTACAATAATTATAATTTATAGGGCAGAAAGAGTTATGAAAACTGAACAAGAACTTTTTTGGGAAGGAGAATTTGGCGATGAATACATATCAAGAAATCAAAGTAAAGAATTATTAGCAGCAAATCTTTATCTTTTCTCAGAAATATTTAGAAGAACTGGAAAGTTAGATTCTGTTTTAGAATTTGGATGTAATGTTGGTATGAATTTAACTGCAATTGAGTCTATTTGTCCTGAAATCAAGATTTCTGGTATTGATATCAATAAAAAATCTCTTAAATTATTAAAAGATAAGAAACAAGACTATCATTTATATAACCAATCTATTTTAGATAAAATTGAAGTAGATTCAGCTGATTTAACTTTTACAAAAGGTGTATTAATTCATATCAATCCAGACAAACTAGATAATGTTTATGAAAATCTTTATGAGAAATCAAATAAGTACATATGTATTAATGAGTACTATAATCCTGAACCTGTTATGGTTAACTACAGGGGCCATGAAGATAGGCTCTTCAAAAGAGATTTTTGCAGTGAACTAATGGAAAAATATAATGATTTAACCTTAATCGATTATGGTTTTGGCTATAGGAATGATCCTGTTTTTAAACAAGATGATTTGACCTGGTTTCTTTTAAAAAAAGCATAAACCATTTGAATGTGTATACGTTTTGACAAATGATTGATTTGCGAAAAATTGGCACTGACAAACCTCATCAATTATTACAATCTTTTTATGAAGAGGCTCTCTCTTCAAAACAAAACAATGTAGAAGCAATTTTGATTGCATCATATTCATTAACGAGAAATGAAGTTGACGCTAGATACGTTAATTTAAAATTTATAATTGAGAATGATTTTATTTTTTTTTCAAATTATCAATCTCCAAAAGCAAGACAATTTAATGAACATGATCAAATATCAGCTGTTCTTTATTGGAATAATATTAATGTTCAAATAAGAATGAAAGGAAAGGTGAAAAAGCTTAGCAAAGAAACAAATTCAAAATATTTTGCAAAAAGATCAAAAGACAAAAATGCATTAGCAATCTCCTCAAATCAATCATCAAAAGTTGACTCCTACAAAACGGTAGAAAGAAAATACATAAAATCTTTTAAAGAAAGTAATTTAGATGAATGTCCAGATTATTGGGGTGGCTTCTCATTTCAACCATATTATTATGAGTTTTGGCAGGGTCATGATTCAAGAATCAATAAAAGAGAGGCATTCGAATTAAAAGATAATATTTGGGAAAGCTATTTTCTTGAACCATAGTATGAAAGATATTTACCTCATGGGGTTATTAGTTTAAAATTCATGCACGTTATGAATTACTATTACGTTTCTTCAGTCTTAAAAGCTTATATTAATTGATACTTTTAATATGAATTTATTTTATTTCAGGTAACTCCTCATAAATAACAAAAAGAAAATTCCTATAAATGAGAGAATTAAAGCCTCTGAGGTTCTTTTAATCGATGAAAGTGGCAACAAAAAAGGTATAACTCCAATAGAAGAAGCTTTTGATGCTGCAAAAAAATCCTCATTAGACCTTGTTCAAGTATCACCTGATGGAGCTGAACCTGTGGTATGTAAGCTACTTGACTATGGGAAACATCTTTTTGATAAGAAAAAAAGCTTATCTTCATCTAATACAAAAACCAAAAAAAATACCACCAAAGAGATAAAATTTAGACCATCAACCGATATAGGTGACTATAATATTAAATTAAAAAAGATTAAAAGCTTTATTCTTTGCGGAGATAAGACTAAAATTACCGTCCGATTTAGAGGAAGAGAAATATTAAATAGTGATTTAGGTCTTGATCTTTTAAACAAGTTAAGAGATGAGCTAGTTGATGTAGCTCAAGTTGATCAAGAACCTTCATTGGAAGGACGACAACTTTTAATGGTTTTAGCTCCTCTAAAAAAGAAAAAATAGTATTAAATATTAAAAGAACAATTATGGGATACAAGCTTAAAACACATTCAGGAGCCGCTAAAAGATTTAAGAGAACTGGCACATCTATTAAAAGCAGAAGTGCTAACAGAAATCATATCCTGACTAAGCAATCTACAAAAAGAAAAAGACATAATAGAGGCCTTAATAAGCTTACTGGTACAGTGCTAAAAATGGCTTCTAATTTAATTAGAAGGTAAAAATATGCCAAGAGTCACAAAGTCAGTAACAGCTAGAGCTAAACATAAGAAGGTATTGAACTCTACTAAAGGACATTATGGAGCTAGAAGCAGGCTATATAAAACAGCAAAACAATCAAATATTAAATCTTTACAATATGCATTTAGGGATAGAAAGAATAAAAAAAGGGCCTTCAGGTCACTTTGGATTGCCAGAATTAATGCTGCTTGCTCAAGGGAGGGGCTGACTTATTCTAACTTTATAAATCTTTTGGATACCAATAACATCCTGCTTAACAGAAAGATACTTTCCGATATTGCAATATCTGATAATGATACTTTCAAAAAAATTATTAGCATAGTTTCGACTTAAGATATATTAATGTCCCAGAATAAAGACATTAAGCCCCCAAAAATTATCAAAAACAACGGGGCAATTCATCCTATAAACCAGACAAAAGACTATATTCTTGAGTTTCTAGCTGATTTAGGTTTTGAAATAATTGAAGGACCTGAAATTGAAACCGAAGAGTTTAATTTTGATATGCTTAATATAAAAGAATCTCATCCTGCTCGGCAAATGCATGATACCTTTTATATAAATAAAAAGTCTAACCTACTAAGAACTCACACTTCACCTGTTCAAATTAGAGGCATGTTATCAAAAAAACCACCTTTAGCGCTTGCTTCAGGTGGGAAAGTATACAGAAAAGATGATGACGCTACGCATCTTCCAATGTTCCACCAGATTGAAGGAATTTATGTAAATAAAGAGGTTAGTTTTGCAAATTTAAAAGATTTGATCTACAGCATTGTTTATATGTTATTTGGAGAAGAAATTAAATTAAGATTTAGACCATCATATTTTCCATTTACAGAGCCGTCAGCTGAGGTTGATATTTTATCTAAAGATGGAAAGTGGTTAGAGATATTAGGTTGTGGAATAGTAAATCCAATTGTATTAAAGAATTGCAATATAAATTCAAAAAAGTATTCTGGACTTGCATTTGGCCTTGGAATTGAAAGAATTGCAATGTTGAAATATGGCGTAAGTGATATAAGAGATTTCTATAAATCTAATTTAGATTTTTTAAATCAGTTCAAATGAAAATAGCATATAAACATCTCCTAAAAAATATTAAAGAAAAACCTCACATCGATGATTTATCAAATAAACTTTTTCAGCTGGGTCATGAGCATGAAATTGAAAACGAAATTTTTAATTTCGAATTTACACCTAATAGAGGTGATTGCTTATCTCTAAGGGGATTATTACGAGACCTTAGTATCTTTTATAAGGTCTCTATCAACGATGATATTTATAATGGAAACATTGAGAATCTTAATATTGATTTTGTAAATAAAATGCAAGATTTTTGTCCAAAGATATCTTTTCTCAAGGTAGAAATTGACTCAGTTCCTGATAATTATACTGATGAGGTTGAAAATTACTTTAATGATCTTGATGTTAAAAAAAATAATTTTTTTACTGATATTTCAAATTATATTTCGTATGAAACTGGACAACCTACCCATTGTTATGATGAATCCAAATTAGGTAATAAGATCATCTTAGACAGGCTTCATGCAAACCAAGATTTCAATACCCTACTTAACAAAAAAATTAGTCTACAAAAAGATGACTTAGTTTTTTTAAATAATAAAAAAGAAGTAGTGAATTTAGCAGGTATTATGGGCGGGAAGGAGACTTCTTGCTCAGATAACACAACCTCAGTAATTATTGAGTGTGCATATTTTATCCCAGATATAATAATTGGTAAGACAATAAAATATGTTATAAATTCCGATGCTGCCTATAAGTTTGAGAGAAATACTGATCCCAACATTCATGATTATGCACTAAGAAGATTATTAAGAATAATTGAAAAACATACTAATATCTTAAATATCCAGATTTACACTCAAAATCTAATTTTAGACAATAAAAAAGTTATTAAGTATGAATTAGACGAAATTAATAAAATCATTGGCACTAATATTAGTGCAGAGATTTCACAAAACATCCTAGAAAAATTAGGATTTAGTATTGTTGATAAACTCTTGAATGTGCCCTCACATAGACATGATATAAATTCATTGAATGATATAGCTGAAGAAGTTGCAAGAGCAATTGGCTATGACAATATTAAATCTGAGCCGATTAAAATTGAACCCAAAGTTATAGCTAAAATAAATAATGAAGAAAAAAAAGTAAGAAAACTTTTAGTTGATAATGGCTTTTATGAGGTCATAAATGATCCATTTGTATTGAATAATGATGATACGTCTTTTGAGGTGGATAATCCGTTAGATTCAAATAGAAAATATTTAAGAACAAATCTTAAAGACTCGTTATTAAAAAATCTTTTATATAATGAAAGAAGACAGAAAGATTGTGTAAAATTATTTGAAATCACTGATATATATACAAAAGAATTTGAATGCAAAAGAATTCTAGGAATTATTGCTAGTGGAAGAGTAGATAAAAATTATCAGGATTTTAATAAAAAAATCAATGAAAATTATTTTAAAGATATTTTTGATAGTAAAATTACTAGTGCAAATTCTATATCATACCAAAATTTATCAAGAGAAAATCTTGATACAAAATCTAAAGAGACAGTTATTTTTTGTGAAATCGAAATTAATTCATCTTTTAAAGTAGATTATATTGATTTTAAAAATAATGATGTTAATTATAACTATACCCCAATTTCTGAATTTCCATTATCATCACGAGATTTATCATTTTCAATTAAAGACTTCAAAAATAGCAAAGTTCTTCAAGAGTATATTTTGAATTTTAGTGATACTCTTCTAAAAGAAGTATTTATATTTGACTACTTTTATAATGATAAAACTAATGAAATTAAAATGGGTTTCAGATTTATTTTTCAGGATACAAGAACAACAATAACTGAAACTAAGGTAAATAATATTATGGATGTTATAATTGAAAACAGTATTAAATTAAATGGTGTAAATATTCCTGGACTTAATTAATTTTAATTCAATTGTCCAGCTATACAATGTAATGAATAAAATCAAATATCAAATATTTCTAGTACTTTTTGCTTTTACTTTAAATTCTCAGGAACTTGATGACAATTTTCTAGATAGTTTGCCAGAAGATATAAGAAGAGATGTTGCTGAAAGAGCTGAAGGAAAAAAAGATGATACTGACAATAACTATAATTCATTTCTGTATTCTTCAAAATTGGAGCAAGCCGAAGAGTTATTAGTTCTCAAAAAAAGACTTGAATCAGATCTAAGAGAATTAGAAAGAAGATTAAAAAGTGATCAAAGGCTAACTCTTGATGATGATTTAAAACTTTTTGGATCAAATTTTTTTAACACTTTTCAAACCTCATTCATGCCAATCAATGAACCAAATCCCGATTCAACTTATACATTAGACATTGGTGATATTTTAAATATTCAACTTATTGGTCAACAAAGTTATGATGAAGAACTTTTTGTTAATGGAGATGGCTCAATAAATCTTCCCGATGTTGGAAAAATAGTCATCGCAGGCTTAAGTTTAAAAGAAGCATCATCACTTATTAAATCAAAGGTTAAATCATCTTTTATTGGAACAGAGGCATTTATAAGCCTAGCTAGGGTAAGAGATGTAAATATATTAGTTACCGGTAATGCAAAAAACCCAGGTATTTATACATTAACTGGAAACTCAAATATTCTCCATGCTTTATCAATCGCTGGAGGTGTGAGCGAATTTGGATCATTCAGAGAAATCAATCTTATTAGAGCTAATAATATAATTGAAACATTGGATGTATATGATCTTTTGATCGATGGGAAATATAATTTAAATAAGCGTTTGAGGTCAGGAGATATTGTTTTTGTAACACCAAGAAAAAATATTATTTCAATTGATGGAGCTGTTAAAAGACCTGCAAAATATGAGGTTAGTGATAATCAATTTCTTTCTGATGTTATTAGATATGCTAATGGAATTAAACAAACTGCTGATTTAGAAAATATATCTTTGGAAAGGATTCTTGATGGTACTTTAAAGTCTATTCCAATAGATAGTCAGAAACAATTTGGTTCAATTAATCCAATGGATGGAGATTTAATTTATATTAGAGAATTTCCATACAGAAGTGCCAAAATATCTGGAGCTGTAAAAAAACCAGGTAATTACATCATAGCAGCTGGAGAAACTCTCGATGATCTGGTTGATAAAGCTGGAGGGTATAATTCAAATGCATATCCCTTTGGTGCAGTTTATTTAAATAATGATGCAAAAACTATTAATGAAAAATCTAAAGAAATTCTTTATGAAGAATTTTTGGATAATATTATTGCTGCCAGTCAGCAAAACATTGGTAATAACTTTGACTTAACACCAATAGTTAAACTTACCGAAGAGATTAAAAATACTGAAGCATCTGGAAGAGTAGTAATAAATTTAGCCAGAAGCAGAAATAATGAATCGGAACAAGTTCAAATTAAAGAGGGAGACGAACTCATCATTCCTGAAATAAGTAACAATGTCTATGTATATGGTGAAATTTCGACAGAAGGCTCCGTAATGTATTCACCTAATCAAGATGTTAAATATTTTGTTAATAAATCCGGAGGTTTTAAGAAGTTTGCTGATGTTAATTCGATATATATTCTCCATCCAAATGGAGAATCTGTACGATATTCAAATAAAAGAAATATTTTTGAGTCACAGCCAAAAAGTGAGATTAGAGTTTATCCTGGATCAATAATTTTTGTTCCTAGAAAACTAGACGAATCTACTCCAAGAAGATTAGCTACACAAGCCTATGTATCAATATTAGGAAATCTTGGAATTGCCCTAGCATCTTTATCTTCTATTAATAATAATAACTAGAATAAATCAATGACTAACTATGTTGGTAGAGGTTTAACAAGTTTATATTTTATTTTTGCTATTTTCAGCAATACATTAAGCGCAGACAATTTTTATTCTAATTCCTACAACAATCATGGTTCAGTAGGTTTAATAAATATGCCAACTGCTAGGTTTTATAATGAAGCAGTTCATGGAATAACTTTTTATGATGGAACGCCTGACCAAAAAATAACTTTGACATCAAGTCCATATGATTGGTTTGAAGGCTCCTTTTTTTATACAAACATTCAGGGACTACCATATCCTAGTTATGAATTTCAAGACTACAAAGATAAAGGGTTCAACATCAAACTAAGACTTAAAAAAGAAGGTAATTTACCAGCAATAGCTATTGGCTTAAATGACTTTGCAGGAACTGGTTGGTACAGCTCTGAATATATAGTTTCAAGTTATGGAATTAACAATTTAGATATGCATTTAGGTGTTGGATGGGGACAATATAGTGGAACTAAAAAAAATATAAAAAACCCTTTGGGATATATAAAAGATTCTTTTAAAACTCGGCCCTTAGAGTACGAAGGAAAAGGTGGAAGCTTAAATCCTTCCCAATATTTCTCTGGTAGAGATGCATCTCTTTTTTATGGAGCATCATATCTTTTAAATAAAAATTTATTGCTTAAATTTGAAAAAGATACAATTCGTGTTAATGGTCCTAGGATGCCTTACGAAAAAAGAGAAAGTGATTACTCTTTTGGAGTAGACTATTTAATTAATGATAATTTTACAATTGGTGGCTCATTTGAAAGAGGTGGTTTTTTCGCATTAAGATTCACATATAAAAATGACCCAAAACCGACCAAAAAATATGAATATCAAACACCTGAAACCTATGAAAGCGAAAATAAATATGGAAAATTAATTAGAAATTTAGAAAATAATGGAATAGGTGTTAAAAAAATATCTGAAACTTCAAGAACTTTAGGTATTGAATTAACTCAATTTGTTCATCCTGATTTGGGCAGAGTTGAACAAATCATTTCAGAAGCTACAAAAAATTCAGGTATTGAAAAGAATGTAATAACTGATATTGAAATAGCTAATCTCAAGGGCGTATCAAATATAGATGATACTTTCAGAAGAAATGCCAAAACAATTTATGAAAGACAAACCTCAAACAGAATTGATACGGTTACTCAAGCAAAATTTCGACCATTTTTAGCATCTAGAGAGGAGTTCTTTAAAGGGATATTACTTCTTGAGAATGATACAGTATTTATTTTACGAGAAAATATGTTTTTTAGTACAAATCTTAAATATGGTCTTGCAGATAATTTTGACGATTTAAGATATCCACCAAATGATACTTATCCTGCGCAAGTAAGATCAGATGTAAAACAATATCTTAAAAATATGGATAAGGGTATATTAATCGGAAGAGCTCAACTTGATTTACATATAACTCCAAAAGAGAACAACCATTTTATGTTCACAGGAGGAATTCTTGAGGATATGTTCTCTGGTATAGGATTTGAATATCTGAATTTTAAACCAAATACTAATTATTCTTATGGTTTTGAATTATTCACAGTAAAAAAGAGAGACTATGATTGGGGCTTCAATCACCTCGATTATGAGAACACTTTTTTCACTGCAAATTTTCATTACAGAAACTATGGATTGATACCTTTTGATCTCAGAATATCAGCAGGTGAATATCTTGCTGGAGATGTTGGATCAACAATAGAATTTTCAAGATCATTTTCTAACGGAGTTAGATTTGGGGCATTTGCAACATTTACTGATGTTTCAACTGAGCAATTCGGAGAGGGGAGTTTTGATAAAGGTATTTTTTTCAACATACCAATTTTTGGAAATGCAATTTCTTACACTTGGAAGCCATTAACAAAGGATCCCGGAGCCACATTAGTTAGAAAGAATAATCTTTATAATTTGTTGGTCAGATTAAAGCCAATAAATTAATTCTTGTTATATTTTTGTAATTAAAAAAAACAATGTATATATAAAAAACATACATAATTTGTATGAATTTTAATAAAAATACAGTATTATTATCCTCCGGAGTTGTATATGCATTCAATTTATGTGATTATAGCTTCAGATAGCAAAAATTATTAGAGGGATATAGCTATGAAAAAATTTTATTTATTTGGTTTAACAATGCTTTCTTTGGGGTTAGCGTCTGATCTGAATGCAGAAACATTAAGTGAGATGGAGCAAAGGATTGGTCAAATGGGGGTTGTTGAGCTCCAAGATAGAAAAGCTTTCTTATTACAAGAGCAAGAGGGTACTCAAAATCCCTCTCGTTTAAAAGAAATTGCAGCTGAACTTAGCGCTATACAAAAAGCTTTAGTAGCTATAGCTGGGGCAGCAATTATTTCTAACCTTACAGATGATGGTTACAATGATAACGTACCACCAGTTATTACTGTTGTTGGTAGTAATCCAGTAACTCATGAGCTAGGCACCACTTATACTGATGCTGGTGCTACAGCATTTGATGAATTCCATGGAGAAACTCCTGTGTCATCCTCTGGAACTGTTGATACTTCTACAGTCGGTTCATATACAATAACTTACACAGCAACAGACTTAGATGGTAATACTGCTACAGCAACTAGAACTGTTAACGTAGTTGATACAACAGCACCAACTATCACTATTGCCGGAGATAATCCTGCATCTGCTGAATTAGGTTTAGCCTATAATGATGCCGGCGCAACAGCAACTGACGCGTCAGGTGATGTTACTGTTGAATCTTCTGGTACGGTTGATACTGCTACAATTGGTACTTACACAATTACATATACCTCTTCTGATGATTCAGGTAATACTGCTACTGATACTAGAACTGTTAATGTAGTTGATACTACAGCACCTGTATTTACTTCATCCTCAACATTTACAGTAGATGAAGGCGCAACAGCTGTCGGTACTGTTACTGCTACAGATTTACCTGCAAGTTTAGTAAGTGGTGATCGTATTACATTCTCAATGACAAGTTCTGTACTTTCTATCACTAGCGATGGCGTGCTCACATTTATTGAGCCTGCAGACTATGAGGGTGATTACATCACATCGATATTACCTCCGTCATCAATGCTTTATAACGGAATACCTTCAAGCTTTACTGAAACTGTAACTGCTACTGATGCAAGCGATAATGTTGCAACACAAGTAATTACTATAAATATCAATGACTTTGGTGGTATAGATGATAATCCTGCTACTGGAACTGCTACTGGAACTACAACTCTTGATTCAGGAACAGGAACAGGAACAGCAACTGGAACTGGTACAGGAACAGGAACAGGAACAGGAACTGGTACAGGAACAGGAACTGGAACTGGTACTTAACTAGAAAATATTTTGAGCCTTGGAAAAAAAGATATTGTTAAAAATATCTCATCCAAGGCTCTTTTTTCTTCATCTCTAAGTTCTAAAGTACTTCAATCTTTCTTAAAATTCATATCCACTGAATCACATAATCGCCCTGTAAAAATTTCAAATTTTGGAACTTTTTACTATCATAAAACTCCCAAAAGGGTTGGTAGAAATCCAAAGACAAAAGAGGAATTTCCTATTAGTCAAAGATTGAAACTGTCACTTAAAGTTTCAAGCAACATAAAAAATTTAATTAACTAGTATAAAGTTTGGTCGGGATGGCCGGATTTGAACCGACGACCACTACACCCCCAGTGTAGTGCGCTACCAGGCTGCGCTACATCCCGAAAAAATAATATATAATAATATCCTGCATTTTAAATTTTTTATAAAAAACATTGAATTTTTACAAACTCTTAATAAACCTGTTTTTTTGTAGTATCTCATTATTTTTGCAAGCAGATTATGAGGTACAGACTTCATCTGGCATTGTTGATGGTTATAAAAAAAATCGTGTAATACATTGGGATGATATCCCTTATGCATTACCACCAATTGGTGAATTGCGATGGAAAGCCCCTCGAGAATTTAATATTCAAAAAAATTTAATCCAAAAAAAAGATAATAATTATTGTGTTCAAAGACCATCGTCTCTTGGTGGACCAGGTGGAGAAGGAGCCATGGTAGGAACAGAGGATTGTTTGTATTTAGATATTACTGGACCATCTAAAAATAAATCTGACTTATTGCCGGTTATGTTTTGGATTCACGGAGGAGGAAATACATCAGGATTAAAAGATTTATATGACTTTAATAAAATGGTTAGGAAACATGATGTAATTGTTGTTAGAGTTAATTACAGATTAGGTCCATTTGGATGGTTTTATCATCCTTCAATACAAGAATTACAAACAGATCTTGATAAAACATCCAACTTTGGAACACTAGACATAATTGCTGCACTGCAATGGGTTAAAAAAAATATAATTCTTTTTGGGGGAGATCCAGAAAATGTAACTATTTTTGGTGAGTCTGCTGGTGGACATAATGTATTTTCTTTATTAGTTTCTAATCAGGCCAGTGGACTCTTTCACAAGGCAATATCAATGTCTGGTTATACAACATCAATAAGTCCAAATGACGCATTTTTTCAGAGCAAAAAGTCATCTACTTCAGCTCACACTAGTTCAGAGATAGTAAAAAAAGTCATTCAAGATTTATCAGATGCCAAAGAATCATATTCTGATAAAGAAATTAGAAATCTTCTTCTGAGTCTATCAACAGAGGATTTTTTTAAGCATTATGCATATCGAAAGCCTTATGAAGAAATTCCTTTGCTAACATCTGATGATATTGTCATACCTAGAATGGGTTTAAAATCGGCTCTAAGTAACAATAATGTGGTTAATATAGTTCCAACAATTGCTGGCTCTAACAAAGATGAAGTCAAATTGTGGCTTGCCACTGCAGAATACTTTGTTGAACTGGATTTTTCTGCAGTTGGAAAAGTTTTGGATATTCCAAATGTTAAACTTAAGGATGAGGATGCATTCGAAGCTTTTAATTACTATAGAAGTGCTGCCTGGAAGATAAGAGGTGTTGATGTTCCATTAAAAGGGCTTTATAAAGCAGGAAATAATAATTTATATGCTTATAGATATGATTGGGATGATCACAGAAAGTATGTTGTTGCAGATTTTAAAAAGCTTATCGGCGCTGCACATGCTACAGAGATCCCTTTATTAGCTGGGAATGCAAAACTAGTCGGAGGATATCCACTTTCAGATTTGATTTATCCTGCTGGAAGATCAAAGTTTTTTACATCAAGAAACATGATTAGATTTTGGGCAAATTTTGCAAAGAGTGGTGAGCCAGGCGATTCAACAAATTCCATAAAATGGAACTCAATAGTAAAAGATGGACAACTAAACTCATCTTTCATTATATTAGACAACAAAAAGAATTTAAGAATTGAACATGATAAAAAAACTTTTAAATCATTAACAAAAGAACTGTTCAGCGACACAAGAGTGAGTGAACTTGAAAAATGTGTAATTTTGTTGCAAATGTTTACATTTGTTGGAGATGATCTATATGACGAAAATATTGTTCATTATCCAGGTGAGTGCAATAGATCTGAATCAGAAAATTTTTTAATTGAAAATGCAAGTTTTATTGAATATTAGCATTTAGTGTCGTTTTTTAACTTTAATACTTCAATGTCTTTTATTCTGATTAAGTCAGCCACTCTTCTAATTAATCTTTCCTCATCAATATCTAATTTTCCGTCTGCGTATGCTGTTTGCCACATAAACTTTAATAAAGAGATCTTATCTTCTTTTGTATAATTTTTATTAATATCTTCTATAAATTCATGGAAGGAGACACTATCTCTGCTATAAATCTCAACAATTTTAAATATTTCATTTTTATCTCGACCGACTTTGTTAGAAATTTTTTCTATTTCATTCATTAATAAAGATAATTCATCGCTACTAATATCCCCATCAGACCTTGCTATTTCATATGCTAAAACAGCAGCAGTAAGCTCAAGCTCAAATGATGGATGATTTATTTTTTTTCTTTTTTTATCTTTTTTAAAAAAATTAAACATTGTTAAGTTAATTTAGAAAATTTTTTTCCAAAAAATCCAGTTACAGAATAGTATGCAATAGCATATATTAAAAATAGTACTGTTGAAATGTGTGATGGTAAATATATTTCAATTAAGACACCTATTAAACCGGTAATCAGAGTAATTGAAAGTATAATTATAAGAGTATTTTTTGAATTAAATCTCTTCATTAATTTATGATGAATATGATCTCTTCCAGCTGTGCTCCAACTTTTACCTTTGCTAGTTCTTGAAAAGATTAATCCAATGCAATCAAGAAATGGAATTGCAACAAACCACAAAATTGTAATAGGCTTGATGCTATAAATTTCACTTTGAGATGCATAAATTGCAATCCATGCGACCCAAAAACCTACAAGATTTGAACCACTATCACCTAAAAAAACCTCTCTTTTTTTTCCAAAAAGCCCTAAATTAAATAATACAAAGCCTATCATAGAACCAATTATAAGAACTAGCATCGAGTCATAAATTAATCCAGAATAAAAACCCATTAATACTAATGCAATCATTGCACATCCAGAGCATAGTCCATTTATACCATCCAACATATTGAATGCATTCATTATTCCAACAACACAAAAGACTGTAATTGGAATACTAAAAACTCCAAGATTTATTTCCCCAAATCCAAATAAGTTACCTAAAGATTCTAAATATATTCCGGTACTTATAATTAAATAAGTTGAAAGAATGATCTGTATTAATATTCGAAATAGTGGTCTCATATCTTTAAAATCATCAAAAAGAAATAGAACAAGTAATGGTATTGATATAACCATTAGTTGAAACGTAAATTCTGGTAAGTACCCTGTTAAGTTATTTAGGTCAATATATAATTTTCCAGATACAAGTAGCGCTAGTAGAATTCCTATACCACCTGTAAGAGGTGTTGGTCTTTTATGAAATTTTCTACTTCTGTCGGGTATATCTACAAGAATATTATATTTTGAAGCATAATTTCTTAGTATAGAATTTATGGTCATTGATGCAATAATGCTTATAATTATGTAATCTAATATTATTGTTAAATCCATTTATATATTTTATAACTAATATGCATAAATTAAATACACACTTTCACATAATTGATTATCTTATTATATTTTCATTAATAGGTTTTTTCTCCTCATTTTTGTATGCAAGCCCAGAGCTTGAAAAATTAAATGTTCCTGATGGATTTGAAATTAGCATTTACGCGGATGGACTAGATTCTCCTAGACAACTCGCTGAGACTAATGAAGGCTATATAGTTGTAGGATCAAAAAAAGGAGATAAAATTTTTGCACTTTACGATTCAAACTTTGATGGATATGCTGAAAAAAGAATCTTAATTTCTGAAAACCTGCAGAATCCTACTGGAGTTACTGTACATGATGGAAATCTTTATTTCGCAGAAATAGATACGATCTGGGTTATTGAAGATATTGACAAATGGCTAAATTCAAATTCTAAATCATTACCAAATAAATCCATCTATATGAATGATTTACCATCTGAAACATGGCATGGTTTCAAA
>MDTD01028200.1_pt1 | contig 40947 bp, 38 predicted proteins | sample 811221 | NCBI WGS metagenome assembly MDTD01 (sample SAMN05326646, study PRJNA326480) | marine metagenome | isolation source: seawater | place: Pacific Ocean: South West | collected 2011
GAGCCATAACACCACGATAGACTGCTTGAATCTGCATTGCTGCTTGAATCTGCGTTGCTGCTTGATCAGAATCTACAACATTTCCTTCTGAACGATCCATTGCTTCTTGATCTTCAGATACTGTACCATCCGGCTCTAAACGTAGCGAACTATCTTCTGGGGAATTAATCCCTTTAAACTTTACCCCTGATGCTAAAGACCGAAGAGCTCTAAACTCTTCTTCAAGCATTCTTCCAAATAATGCTTTAAGATCAGCCTCAGGTATACTGACTAAAGACGTCTCAGCGGCACCTCCAGCAACGGCCTGTTGCCCACCCAAGGGGCACTCATGTTGATTGAGTTGAGCAATAAACCCCTCTAAATTATCAATTGGGTTTTCAATACCAAGATACCCTGCCACTTGATCTATAACAGCTTTCTCATTATCAGCTGTAATAAATTGTCGTAAAGAACTTGTTTTCTTTGGGGTAAAGTTCAAGCGAATACGGCCTTTTATCTTATCACTCTCCGTATCTGTGAGATTATCATGAGGCTTTTTAAGCGACTTATAATCTTTTAAAAAGACTTTAATAGCCATTGTTAATCCATTATAACAAGCCATGACATCATGAACGGCCTGAGACCCACCCGCTCTAACAGGTGAACTTGCCTCAGTGGTTGCACATTCAGTGGTTGCACATACTACAAGGAGCATCTCAGCATATAATCGAAATGCGCGATTGCGCCCATCCTTGTTTATAAAATAACCCTTTCTTAATCGCTTTAACAACTGCACTCCTTGATCGTAAAGTGCTTGTTGAGATTGTAGGATTAATCCTGATTGTTGGCTTGGTCCCTCCATAGAATGAAGCAGTGAATCTGGTTTTTCTTGCATACGGATATCCTCTTTTATATTATAATTAAAAAAACAATGTCTCACTAAATACTAAAATAAAAACCTTAAAGCTTCATTAAGGCTGAAGTACAATCATATTTTTTTAAAACTTCAAGTCATTAAAAATACTTCATTCATTCAAAAAAAGAGAGGATATTGAGAAACCTTTCATGCAATTTCAATCAGGTGATGTTAACACAACCCTTTGAATAAGCCTTGAACAATCCGACACCGCTAACGCAAGCACTGTGCGATGAGTCAACCCCATGTAAGCCCCTCCATCAAAGCCCGTATCAAGAGGCCAGTCCATCATAATTTGATCCGAATCAAGGTACAAATGGTACTGCTTCATCTGCCACACTGTTCCACCCACCGCTTTGATTAAAGCTTCTTTAATCGCAAAAAAATGATACAAACGAACAAAACGATCCGCGCCTAAAAGAAGCCAAGATGCATATTCTTTTGATGACATCATGCGTCGCGCCAAAGATCCATTGGGCGCGAACGGTATCTCAAGCACATCAATGCCCAGATGACTCATTGGCCCAAACCCAACAGCCATACGCCCTTTAAAATGTGATAAACTCACTGCGTATTCTGGAAAATCAGGTAATGTCAAACGACCCCGCCCATCCACTTCAATCTTCACTTGATTGGGTTCACATAACAATTCTCGAGCAATAATCATGCGCAGCATCGCACGCCCACGCACAAACTCATGACGTCGCCCCGCATGAGTCATATTTTGAAAGCGCTTTAATTCATCCGATGACAAAGGAATGTGTGGAAGGATATACTGCGGGCCAACCTCATAAACACCCATGGAATTGGCATCAAGTGCAGGCACTTCATCCCAGTGACACTCAAGAGGCTCACTCAGTTGCTGAACACAGGACATGATTGACTCAAGCGGTTAGATTTATGGATCATCACTCTTTAAACTCATGGCGCGCCCGGAGAGATTCGAACTCCCGACCACCTGGTTCGAAGCCAGATACTCTATCCAACTGAGCTACGGGCGCATATCCACAAAATCATAACGGGCATTGCCTCAAAACACAAGACATCTTGACGGACTATCCGTTTTAAATCCAGTGATATTGAGTCCGGCTCGCTTGAATAGGGCATCCGCGACAGGCTCCGCAGCCCTGATCACAGGCACGACAACCTAGAAAACCACGGCGCTCACAATGCAGCACAATCACCCGTGCACTTTCAAGATCTAATTCAAAATAACGGGCAATATCGGCTAAAGTAGCCCCCTCACGCGCTGTCAAAAAATCACGCAAACGTCTTAACGTCATACCAGCTCCTTAGACTCAATGTAACGCACCCAACGAATCAAACACCACGTCATCAAAGATAATACCGCACACGTCCCTAGCACCGCAATCACACTGAGCATGGGATGATGCCACAACGTTCCAAATTGATAAACCAGTACAGCGACCCCATAAGCAAGCATGGTTGACCATAGCAACCCCCAGCATGCCCACTGCCATGAAAGCTCTTTTTGTACTGCAGCAATCGTAGAAACACACGGCAAATAGAGCAAAATAAAACTCAAATAAGCCAAAGCACTTGCCGATGAATGCATGTGTGTTTTTAAATCATGTCGCGCCAAAGCGGTTAAACCCGTATCGTCAGGTGCGCCAAACTGCTGAAACGCTAAAATAATTTGATGCCAAGTCCATTGCAACATCGCAGACATCGAATGAATTGTATCAGGCAATACCCCTAGGTGCCCTTGTGCATATAGGGTATTCAATGTGCCGACCACCACTTCTTTTGCCAATAATCCTGTCAACAGTGCAATGGCAGCAGGCCATTGTTCTGCCGTCATTCCAATGGGCGCCAATAACCATGCAATACCTTGCCCTAAGCTCACCAACAGCGTCTGCCCTAAACCTAAACTCAAAATCGAAAGCCCCACTGAAACTGATACAATCACACGAGTGGCACGTGTTGCAAATTGAAGACTACGACGCCTAACTTGCGCTAACACGCCCCCTAAAAAAGGCAACTGATATCCAGGAAACTCCATGACCATCGGTACGCTATTGGCATTACCCCAAGCAAGACGTAAAATCCATGCTGTTAATAACCCCACTAAAAAACCAAGCATGTACAGTCCAAAAATAACGATGGCCCCTTTTCTGGGGAAGAACACACTGGCCAGTGCAGTGTAAACCGTCAACCGTGCCGTACACGACATAAATGGCACCATCATCACTGTCATAATTCGGTCTTTGGCTGAAGCCAATGTTCGCGTAGCAGAAATTGCAGGCACATTACAGCCAAAGCCCAAAATCATTGCAATGAATGCACGACCGGGCAATTTTAAAACATTCATCAAGCGGTCTACTAAAAAAGCTGCACGAGCCATATATCCACTTTCTTCTAAAAAAACTAAACACAAAGTCGTCAACATCACCACCGGCAATAAAGTCAACATGGTACTTAACCCGACACCAATGCCATGCACTAAAACAGCCCATATATGAAATTGTGGAAACCAAAACAACATCAATTGTGTTGGCAAGCTCACACAAATAGCATCAGCGATTTGCGCCACCCAGGCTTGAATAATGGCTCCACCCTGAACCGCTAAGCAAAATACACCATACATTAACGCAAAGAAAATTGGCAATCCTAACCATCGATGCAGTAAAACAGCATCTAACCGATTGGACCATACATTAGATTCTTTTGGATACTTAACATTAACAGTACTCATAAACATTTGAATTCTTGAGTAACGTTGATCTGCAATTAAAAAATCAGCGGGCTCAGACAATTGAGCAGTTACCTGATCGGCAATCACTTTTAAACGCTTTCGACAAGACTGATCAAATACTGAAGCAGTCAAAGTATCTCCCTCTAACCATCGACGTGCCAACCAGTGAAGTCGAGCATCTGAATGTCCGGTATCACACGCTTTCATTCCTTCAACCATGGCTTTATGGCCCATCGACAATACATCAGGCACTGGAGGCACTGGGGGCACCGTGAGATCATGGTCAGCAATCACTTCTTTCAAACGACGCACACCACGCTGATACTTTGCAGACACTCGCACCACGGGGCAACCCAATGATTGAGACAGCGCGCGGTGATCAATCTTAACATCTTTATCATCTAACAAATCTGACATATTGAGTGCAACCACAACCGGCACACCCATTTCCAATAACTGACAAGTCAAATATAAATGTCGCTGCAAGTAACGACCATCCACAACATTGACAAATACATCGACGGTTTCATTCAAAACAAAGCGCATGACTTCTTCTTCGTCAAGGGCACCTTCTTCCGTATAACTACAACAGGCATAACAACCTGGCAAATCCACCACACTGACATCGACTGCATGTGCCCTAAAAGAACCCACATGACGCGCCACTGTTACGCCCGGCCAATTGCCCACATGTGCAGTTGCACCGGTTAATGCGTTAAATAACGCAGTTTTCCCTACGTTAGGATTACCAATTAATCCGACCACTCTATGCATCATAGCACACCTCAATTGAGGCTGGATCGACTAAGATGACTTGCGCTTCAGCACGACGTAATGCAATCATGTGACCGTTGACCGAGACTTTAATAGGATCCCCCAAAGGCGCACTCTGAATGACATGACAACGCGCACCTGGGCGCACACCCGCTGCAAACAATCGCTGGCGATATAAGTGGGAACCCCCATCAATGTTTAAGATTCTTGCAGAATCTCCTTCACTGAGCATTGAGATATTCATGGAACATTGACTTCATCATGATAATCGTACATGGATTATACGCTTTAGGAGGTCATACTGTCAAGTCGTAAGAGCCAAAATAAACAATACAAATCATGCACTTACAAATGGATCTCATTTTTTTCATGCAAACTTAACCACTGACCGTTGAGCACTTCCAAGACACCTTGTTGCGCCTGACGATAACTCAGATGCGTCACATCAATTCGATCAATAGGCTGCTGTTGCCATGAACAAGCATATACGGCTTTAGTTTTCTCACCTGTTAACGGATCAATTTGCCATTGCAAACACTGCGCACACACACCTTTCAACATGCATTGCATTGGGCCATATACAGCGGCTTCACAACGCGTCACCGCCACCTGCGTTAGATCAGAAATACACGAAAGCTCTGAACGCACGGTTTCAATTAAATCAGCAGGCCCCAGCACACGCACATCTGTCAAGGTTGATAAAATTGAATCCCGATCAAATGTTGACAACCAATCTAAAATCTCAGACCAAAAAACACCTTGAGCTTTCACATCATTTGAACCTAACGCCATAAAACCGTCTTCAGCATCAAAATGCCATAAACGGTAATCTGAAGCTTCATATAACTCAGATTTCAAATAAATCGAACGCGCACAAGGCGCACTCACCGCCATTAAAACAAGGTGACCTGCTTCACGTAAAGCCTTACCCAATACACAAGCCTGAACCATCAAATCAGCGGTCACACACAATAAAATGGTTTGTGGCTGGTCTGGAATTTTAGCACGCACCCCCGTAGGCCCCATCAAAGAAACCGGCTGATCAGGCCTTAATTTTGAAAGGATTCGCTCACTGACGGTGCGTTGTGAAACCACGACAGACACCGTGCCTGCAGCTTGATCTACTGATAAAACAGGCAAAGCCACGCCTTCACTATGCAGCGGCAATGCATTCAATGCTACAGCATATGACTCAAAAGTTTGCAACCGCACAAAATGCCCAGGCAGGAACCGCAATGCAACCTGTGGTGCATGAATGATCAGCTGTGTTCGATCCTGAGTTAACGCCTTCACTGAAGACACTCGAGCTGACATCATAGACTCACAGTGTTTAAGAAATGCAGTTTGATCCTTCATGCGCCGATTAGAATAATCCAAAGCTGAAACTTGAGCATCAATGACAGGTGCCACCTGCATCGCAGATGCCATGGCTTTGACAACAGAGCCATGAAAAGTAGCATGCGTATCACCTAAGAAAGTTACAGTACGCCCTTGACGCTGATAACTTGTAAAAAACCCAATGGCATCAGACTTACAATGCATCACATCGGGAGCGGGCACCAAAGCCCCTGATTCATTTAAATGGTAAGGCACATATTGATAACGCTTACGATCTAAGACTCCATCATGTTCAAACGCATAGGCTACATTTGGCTGCGCACCGGTCGCCACTAAAATACTTTTAGCAGGAAAAGTTGCAGTGGATTCAGATGCATACCAATCTCCTGATGCATCCTGCATCATTTGATTGACATTTAATGCCCGACATTGACCGTGTTCATCTTGAATGATCGCGGCAGGTGCAAAACATTCGGCATATAAAATACCTTCTTCAAGCGCCTTAATCACTTCTTCATGGTTACGTTGATAAGCAGGGGAATCTTGCAACCGTTTTCGATACACCACGGTCACCCCTCCCCATGCCCGGACTAAATCCGCCACCTTAAATCCAGGCTGATCTTTAGCACGCATATAGGCTTGTGCATGCATGATCCACTCATCTAAACGCCCTAATTGAACGGCATTGAATTGATCCCGAACATACGCAGCACCCCAACGATCACACAATGCATGATACCGCTTATAAGCCCTTTGAATTTGAAGAATATAGTATGCTTGAACTTCTGTTGCAGTATCAATCCCCGTTAAGCCGCCCCCAATGACAACCGCCGGCAATTGCACTTCTAAACCTGATAGACTCATTTCATGGTAAGCCCCTGACAGCTGTAAAGCCATGAGAAAATCATTGGCTTGACGAACTCCAGGTGCTTCACTGCCAGGCAATGATAAAGCCCGCGGCAATCCTGCACCAACAGCCAATGCTAAATGATCGAATCCTAAATCCCAAGCATCTTCAATCCGTAGCGTCCCACCAAAGCGAACACCACCTAGCACTCGAAATCGAGACCGTCTTAACAAAGTCAATAAGATTAAACTTAAGAAATTTTTATCCCAACGGGCAGTGATGCCATATTCAGCGACTCCTCCAAATCCTAGGATTTTACGAGCATCTAAAGCAGTTGTCATGGCTGAAAAAGATTCAACAGGCTGGGTATATGAGTCAGGATCCATGGGCTCAATTTTCAAACCATCCATCCCAACAACAGTATAACCTCGCATCAGCAACTGATTGGCTAACGTTAACCCAGCAGGCCCCATCCCCATCACCAAAACACGACCTTCTTGATCAGGGGCTAACATATAGTGCTCAGCCCTTAAAGGATTCCAATTCAGAAGCAAATCGTAGACCTCAACCCCCCAAGGCACATTTAAAATCGACTTCAATACAAAAGTTTCAATTTGCGGAACATTCACAGGGGTTTGTTTCTGATACACACATGATTTCATGCAATCATTACAAATACGATGCCCTGTCATTGGACATAAAGGGTTATCAATCATGATGACAGCTAAAGCAGCCAAGAGATGCCCCTTCGAAAACAGCCACTGCATTTCTGAAATTTTTTCATCTAATGGGCAGCCTGTCAGCACCGTATCAAACACATCTCGCTTCAGTCCCTGCTCAGGATCAGCTTTTTTTACAGGAAATCCTTTTCGACAAAAATCGCCCTGATTTTTATGACAAAAAATACAATAATCGACCTGAGCGTTGATCTCACGTGCACTCATACCTGGATCGGTCAAATCAAACCCTTCTCGATGTCGCAAGGTCGGTCCTTGAGTCACCTGAGGCGTCACATCCCCCAAGGGCACTCGCCCAACCAAATGAGCCGAATCTATTTTATCAGGCCGTTGGAAACTCACCCAGCCCTGAACAAAGCGCTGAGCAGCCTCTGTATGCAATGCGTGCAAGCACCAATCAGACCAACACGCGATGCGGGCTTGGTCTTTTGATTGCATCGCTGAAAAAGCACATTGCGCATAAGCCAGCTCTACATCATCCATCGCTTGAGCTGTTGACAGCATTTGCATCACCTGCGCCTGCAAAGATTCAAAGGATTCAATTGCATGAAGGTGGGTTTGTGGTCGTTTACGTGCTTGATGCACGAACGTACGCTTAAATTCGAAAATAGGCCTATGGCTAGATTGCTCAGCACCTAACTCAACCAATGCCTGCTCGATTTTAAATTGAGCCCCTAAAAATTGTTCAAGGTAAGGTGCCAATCTCAATATAAACGCACTGATTTGCGCGGGAGTCCACTCTTTTGAATCAGACCGATAGGCCTTTAGCACCGGAACCAGCGTGGCATCATGCTCCTGCAAATAATGCATAAAAGACCGATCAAGATCAGCTAACCAAGAATGTGTTTTAATAGCAGGAATCATGTGCATGTATATCAATCAACTTGACAAACTTAACAACAAAAGCTTAACTGAACAAAAGTCAGTGAGTCAATTACTATGCCTAAATGGTTAAATTTTAAACGCAAGAAAGGGTATATGAGCGCATTCGATGCTTGGATGCAATCTAGACAATACACCCATACATGGTCTGAATCTCAAGCGTATGAACATCGTCGATGCAAAGTTGTTAAACCTCGAATAGATTGACTCTAGCCGTCCATGACGTGCTGTAGTTCATCAACAGCTGACAGCCCCATATCCAGTGATTTTAATCTAAATACCCCAATCATTGAGCACCACACTTGGGTACAATAAAGTTGACCCACAACTGACAGGACCTACACTTCATCCATTCGATTGACACACCATCATTTTAAGCCCATCCATTCACTGATTGAATCAATTTAAATAGATACCAAGATGTCATGACCTTTAGAATTGAACCGATCTTAGCACTCAATAACCGCCATTCTTATACAAACTATATTGAACGCATGCCTTCGTATTGTTCAAAACGTTAAGTCAATCCATGCATCAAGGGATTGATCACTGCCCCTACACTCAGCTTTGAGATGACTTAAATATATTGATCTTCCGCAAGAGCACCTTGATAGAACCATTGCTCACATGTTGAATAGACTACCCCTCTTAGTAATGCAAAGAGTACCGCTCAATCGCAGGTCTTAGCCTATCAGGACTTACACTGAGACGCATGAGTCCAAACGACCCATCTAGTGAAACACTTGCATCCAATGAAGCGTTGAAGGGCCTGAATACATGAAAAGAATTAATCTGAATCTGAAATCGATTCAAGTTGTGCCGCTAACTCACCTGACTCATATAAAGTCGTCACAATATCGCACCCACCGATCAAAGTTCCTTTAATATAAAGCTGGGGAATGGTTGGCCACTGGCTAAACGTTTTAATCCCAGCACGAATCGCTTCATCTTCCAGCACATTAACCGAATGAAACTCAACATTCAGTTGCTTTAAAATCTCAGCAACACGATATGAAAAACCACACTGAGGGAAGTCAGGTGTTCCTTTCATGTAAAGTACAACTGAATACGATTCAAGCGTATTTGAAATGATTTCATGACTCGCATCACTCATCAATGGCCTCCTCAAGCACACGGGTATTTAAAGATAAAGCATGTAAGGCGACGCCTACATCTGAACCGACAGCCTGATAGACCACTCGATGCTGCTCTAACAAACTCAGTCCTTTAAAGCCAGCCCAATGAACTTCTGCTGAAAAATGATGCCCATCGTCACTTTGAACTTGAACCCAAGCCCCATTCAGCTGACCACGAATACGCACTTCAATGTCACGATTCAGTGTCTGAATTTGATCGCCTGTTAACACAATAACCATACCCTATTTAAAATCAACACTTTAACCTCAACTCATACAAAAGTCACGCAACAAATCACCTTTCAATCAATCAAACTTTATATCACTCCATAAAAATGGTCAGACTTAAATTGTTAAATATGAAATAGATTCGAGCATGCGCAGTGCAACTGCACACCATTGACAATACAACTCTTAAGCGAAACGCAAACAAAATATAGTAAACAAACAGCCTTTCAATCAATCAGGCATTTGCATCACTCTTTAAAAATTGATAGATTCAAATTGCTAAAAATGAAATGGATTCGAGAATGAGCACTATTTTAGTTCTTTACTATAGTCGATCAGGGCATTGTGAGAAAATGGCACATTTAGTCTGTCGAGGCATTGAATCAATCGCGGACATGAATGCCCAATTACGGACAGTCCCACCGCTTAAAACCTATAACGACCCCACACATGAACCCATTCCGACTTCAGGTGCACCCTATGCAACCCTTGAAGATTTAGCGCATGCTGATGGCCTATGTTTAGGCTGCCCCACACATTTTGGAAACATGCCCGCTCCGATGAAAGCCTTCTGGGATAACACCACTTCTTTGTGGAAATCTGGAGCCTTAATTGACAAAGTCGCCGGAGTCTTCACTTCAACAGGCAGCTTGCATGGCGGCCAAGAAACCACGTTAATCACGATGATGTTACCACTCCTTCATCATGGCATGATCATGGTTGGGCTGCCTTATTCAGAACATACATTGCTTTCAACACGCAGTGGTGGCACACCTTATGGCGCCACGCATGTTGCAGGTTCCCAAGGCGACCTTGACCTCACAGAAGATGAAAAGACTTTATGTATTGCGCTTGGAACACGCATTGCACTTAAGACACAACAGCTTCAGTCATCTAAACTCGATTGACACCCACTGTCTAGAAAACCAAAGCCCTAAACAGGTTGAGATGAAATTGTTTCATCTGAAAAAGCAGGATGCTCTGCTTTTGAAATACTTTTAACAACTTGATCGATGCTATCATTTTCGATATAACTTGGCTTCGCTGTCTGACAGCACTGCATGAGATCGGATGAACTCAACATATTTACTCGAATGGCTTGGTTAGATAACATTGAAAGATCACTCACTTTCTCATTTAAGAGCACATCCGCAAGGTAAAAATAATTAAAAAGACTTAAGCCTAAAGATAACAACGCTGCAATCATTGGAAATATCGACATTGATTTCATATAACAATACAACAACATTATAGCCATGAAAAACAATACAACAGACACATCAAAATCCTCTTTTTGAGCTCTATTTTTATTAACAGCTCCCATCACATCAACTTTAAGCAAACACTTAAAATATTTGCAATACGCCCACAATTTATTACGCTTAGAGAGCGCATCAAGGGCATCTGATTCTGGGTAAAGCACTCGATCAAAATCTAAATATTGATTAGAAACATCCTTCCCAAACCATTTCATACCAAAACTGACGAAAGCAGCGATCAAAATCAAAGCTGAGGCCCCCATCATGAATGGATTCATCCATCTCATACACTCTACAATCAGTGCACTATGTCCAAACAGATTCGGAAATTTAGCCCATACTAACCCAAACGACAAAAGCCCTATCGATAATAAGAATAAACGCATACCATAATAAATTGACCAATAACGCATTGATTCAAAACGTGATGGGATCTTTCGAGTCAATTCAAATTGATGCTTAACAGGTTGAACTGTTGGCTGACCTTGCTGCAAATCTGAATCTTTAGATAGTTGAATATCTTCAATGAGAATCTTATCACGTTTCCATGGAATCCACTGAGATCTCACCTCAAAACCAATCGGTCGAATTGATCGAGGCAATCGCATCATCAACTTCAAGGCTTCAGCATTCAAATAACCTGAACCCATTCGATACCCCATCATCTCTAAATCGGAAGAGACGCACACTTGAGCCATTAAAGCATTCAACTGGATCTTTGAATAAGACTGTTGAACAGCCTGATCAATCTGTTGATAACGCCAATGAGAAGGCGCCAAAAAAGAGAGTATCTGAATCTTTAACGCTTGAGGCAAAACATGAATTGAAGCGCCCTGAATCTTCTCAATCTGGGCTGATTTTTGATTCAAAAAATCTTGAGCTGACTCAAATCGACCAGGATAGACAGCACATTGAAATGCTGGATACTTATTCTGAACTTGAGGCAATGCACTCAAATACATCAATTGATCTAAAGCTATTTGAAAAAAAGAACCTCTCATTACATCAACATAAGAAGTACTTATATTCAATAAAGACATTTTCATCATCTCATTTAAATATGATTTAAAATCGACACGACAGACATCATTAGGCTTCATCACCCCATCATCAACCTCATGCGAATCAACATTCATTTCATACCTTATCTTTAAATAACGTTGATAACACATTAAGTCACTCAAAGGCCATTGATCGACTGAAAATGATTGACCTGAAAAACGACACACATGATCAGCAAACCCCATTAATTTTAGACGATTAGAGCTCATAATCTGATTTAAAATCTCAGCACTCATGACATTTGATGGGGACTCTAGGGGTTCAAATTCCAACTCACCAACCAAGGAAATCAATTCATTTAAATCAAAATCAAAATGATCCTTGATGCCCTCAAACTTTAATCCCAGACGAATATAGACGCAAAAATCTCTCAGCAATGTATGATCAATTTCGTCAAGTGATCCTATATTGATCGGACCTGATAATGAATTCATCAAGGATTGAAATGATGGAACATCATTCAACGAAATGGCTTGAGCATCATGTTGAGCGCTTTGAGGGTCAGTGGATACACGCACATGAACTGAATGACACCCCATGTATTGAAGCATCAAAACATCACTTAAATTAATTTTATCTCCAGATTGATATTCAATCTTTGCACAGCAATGAATGGGTTCAGCCAAAATCTTTTGATTTAATTGATTCAATTGAACCCTCTCAGATCCCAAATCTGAAACAACAGAAAAATAACGTAATTTAAGAGATGCATCGCTACCTAGAATTGATTGGATTTCAGAATTGATTAGAGTTCCTCGATCAAAAGAAACGAGTTGTTTAATTTGGATAGGCTCTAAAAGCTCAGCAACGCGAAATTCATGGAAAAACAAATCACTTTTGTTTAAATCTAAATGGAAAACGCCTTTAAAAATCTCTAAATCAAGAGACTCAGCTTGACTGAATATTTTCGTAAATAAAAGCGATTTGTCCTGATACCTATAAAATTTAAACCAGGATGTTGATTCAATTGCATTTAAAACTTCATTCACAGATTCGCTATATAGCTCATCTTTGATCCAATGCATTAAATATGCACGTTTTTCAATCCAAAACATGGTCCGAATTTGATCTTTAAATAGGTCATGGTTAAAAAAATGAGCCGCTTTCTCCAAAGCCGCCCCTGATTTTTCGCTCAAATGCTCGGATAAGATCTTTTCAAAATGCGACTGTATTTCAGCATTCATTTTAAAACTAACACCAACAGCCTCAGATAAAGATAATAAGGCCTGTTGACGATCATTTAATGACACAGAACATTGCCTCAAGCCTTCATTGATTTGGCAAGCCTGTCTATGCAAATGTTCACGATTTTGGTTTAAATCATTCTCTGAAAATCCAAAATATTTATAATATTTTGAATGCACACGAAGCGCGATCAATTCTGGTAACGTATAAAGGGATTGAACTTTAGCGGTCTCTGAAAGTGACTGCAACCATCGAGTTATCCCCTGCTCAAGATCAGATTGACTATAACCCAAATCATGCAACTTCAAAAGCGAACAACCCTTTGAAAATGCCTGATCTAAAGGGATCATTGACTTCATCGCATTGGGTGAATTCGAATGAATCAATATCAAAAGTGAATTGAGATCACTCATCATGCTTTGAAGCAATTGAGCATTTCTAGAATTGGGTTGAATATGATCGAGATGACTAACTAAACGTTCACACACTAAGTCGATTGATTGTTTAACTTGGCTAAACAATATAGAACTATCATGCATATTTTCCCTCCTTGGAAAACAAATGCTGTGTAGCTATACCAAACGCTATGACTCATCCTTGAGCCTTTCACACTTTTAAGTCTATCTAAAATCTCCTCTACTGTCAAACACCTGCCTCATCACTCGATATTGTACACGCCTCACAACGCTTTAAATCAGACCAATGCGACTTAATAAATGGAATCGTAATACGACGTTGTGCACTCAAAGATAAATGATCTAAATCATCTAAACTCCTAAACAAACAATGCGGACAACGGGTCCAATATTTTAAGAGGTACTCAGCACAATGTTCTGAAAAATGAAACCCTCGCTGAAGCGCTCGATGCATCAATGCTTCTTGCAAGCCCTGCTCTGATAACGTACTTAAGGACAACACCCACCCCCCCAGCAAACGAGACCGCAAATCAGGCAACTGAACTCCAATTTGGGCGGGTGGCAAGCTAGCCGTAACCAACAAGCGTTTTTCAGCCACAATCACACTTTGATTATACACATTAAAAAGAGCCGTTTCCCATGAAGTCATACCCATCAACACATCAATATTATCTAAACATATCAGATCAAATGCATCTAAATCCTCTAGCACACTCGGGCAATAGCGACGATGATGAGCGCAATCCAAATAAAATACTTGCGCAGACAACGCTAAGGCTTCATGACATACCGCATTGAGCAAATGCGTCTTGCCAACCCCCCAAGGCCCCCAACAATAGCAAAAGGATTCATCAACTTGAGCTTTTGACCACTTTAACAGTGCATTCACTGCCCAAGCGTTTAGATCAGGCATGTAATATTCAAACGTCGCAGCATCAATCAACTTGAATGGAATTGACATCTGGCGCACCATGGCTCACTCTCCATCAGGCTTGCTGGATTGACTTCCAACGATAAGGCCAATATATAGAACGAAGGGGAATTCGTGGCTGAACTTTAAAGCGCATGTCATTTAAAAATGCTCGACTCAATGCATCAAGGCCTCCAGAGACGTCAAGATTTACTTGCAGTCGATCCGCGCTTAATGCATTGACTTCAATGCTTGAAAGCATTCCGAAATGGCGCAATGCTCGAGTCAAGGCAATATAGTCACCTAATGTTTTAACCCCTTCAAAATTTAAAGTGATTGCTTGAATCTGGTTCGATTGAGCAGCTTGTGTTGGTGCATGTGTTACCATGAATTCAGTTAAGGCATTCACTCCTTGAGCATACAATGCACTCAAATCTTTAGCATGCAACTCAATCATAGGCTCAACCCAACCTGCATTTAAATCATTGAATTGAAGCGCCCAACTTTGAGATGACTCATTTAAGACAAAAGCTTGAAACAATTTCACAGACGATTCCAATTGAAAATATTGCCGAAGCTCATCAATACTTGCATGGCGCTCTTGCGCCTGACGCAACCATTCAAGTGAGATTGGATCTAACGCCAACACACGCAAATCAAACCCTCGAGCTTGGGCTTGATGTATCATAGCTGTACGGGCTTCATCGGTTTGCTCAGCCGTTACCTCAGGCCATAATATCACCACAACAGGCCGCTGAACCCAAAGTGATTGCCCAAGACGCTCAACAAACGAGCGAATCAAACTTGCATCAAAGGTTAATTTAAGATCAAATGCATCTCCTTCAGGTCGTTCACGGTATTCAAATCGTTTCAACATCCATTCCGGTTGATCGACTGCCTCCTGGACACTGGGATGATTTAGAACATCTGCTCGTCCTGTTGCCCTTACCAACACACGCCGCCAAGCATCGATCAGGAGTGTATGCGGAACAACTGCAGAGGATTGCTGCGTTACAACAGTCTCAACAGCCCATGCAGCCTGCTCTCCTCGCGCACACAACGATGCACTCATTAATACAAGAAAAATACCGATATATTTTAGACACTGCATGGAAAGTTCCTAGGCTTGAGATGATCAAATTCAACCCATCATGACGTAATGGTTATTGTATAGTAATGCAAAAAGCACTTACAGCTCAATCAAAATCATTTTCAACGCAAACCAATCGTTGACAAAAAGACTTTCACTCATTTAGTATATTTTATTCTTGTAATTCAAAAGGTTGGCACTTATGACTTCAGAAACAGATATCTTAGTCAAATCAGACCTTGTCAATCAGATCGCTGATCAATTTGAAGATATTCCAGTCAAACACATTAGCTTTGCAGTCAATACCATTGTAGAACTGATGTCAACGGCTCTAATTTCTGGAAATCGAATTGAAATTAGAGGATTTGGGAGCTTCTCTCTAAATTACTATCCCCCTAGAAAAGCGCACAACCCCAAGACAGGAAAAGTGGTTGCAACCATTGGCAAATATCGAGCCCACTTCAAACCTGGCAAGGGACTTAAAGCGCGCATCATGACTCAACACCGTGCAGAAACAACGTCATAGATCTCAAATCATCAACGCTCACACTTTAGGCACTTCAACTTTTTAGTTGATTAAAAAGATCTGAGAAGCAGAAGCTTTGCTATCATCAAACATTTAACTTAAAAAATATCACCCTTCAGCCGAACACATCGAACATTGATGACACCTTAACCCTACCCAAAACATTTCCTTCATACATCAGAAAAACACATGCCCTCAACTCTCTTTACAAAAGCCTCAATTATATACTCATTCAAAAACCCTACTGAATACAATTAAGATATGACCCAATCCATCTAAACAAATCTGATTCGGTTGAAATCAAAACTCATTCAAACCCATCCATAATCGACCGATTTACATCAAATATAATCAACCCATACCCGAAGCTCAAAGCCACTTAAATGACTGACATCAACCTTATACTGGGAATAAGAAGCGCCCTCTCTTCAAGCATTAATAGACACCAAACAAAGTCCGTATGATACCTGTATACTCGGTTTGGGCTCAAACTTCTTGCTCATACGGAGTCACAGGCAGGGTCACTCCTGTTTGGCCTTGATATTTACCCTTTCGATCTTTATAAGAGACCTCACACACTTCATCACCTTCAAAAAAGAGCAATTGCGCACACCCTTCATTGGCATAAATCTTAGCAGGCAAATTGGTTGTGTTGGAAAACTCTAGCGTTACAGTTCCCTCCCACTCGGGCTCAAGCGGTGTCACATTCACAATAATCCCACAGCGGGCATACGTTGATTTACCTAAACATACGACCAATACGTCACGTGGAATTTTAAAGGTTTCAACCGTACAAGCCAACACAAAAGAATTGGGAGGAATCACACACACATCTGTCTCGACAGAAACAAAACTACTGGGATCAAACGCTTTAGGATCAATCACGGTATTAAAAGTATTGGTAAAAATTTTAAATTCTCGAGCACAGCGCACATCATACCCGTAGCTAGATACGCCCCATGAGACACATGCCTCACCTTGAGCATTAGATTTGATCTGGTTAGGCTCAAATGGCTGAATCATTTGATGCTCAGTTGCCATACGATGAATCCATCGATCAGATTTGATACCACTCATTCTTCACTCCTTCATTGTCTCAAGACTTGATGCATTTATCTTACCCCAATATACAGCAACTTCAAGATTCAGCTGTCACAGATGATAACGGATTATATTTTTTCAACAAAGCAATGCGCTGCGTTAAATGGTGCCCCAATGCATCATACATAGAATCTTGAAGCCCTACAGGCATCCCTTGATCCCCACCCGATGTAACACGCGGATCTAAAGGCAACTGAGCCCAACACTCAAGGCCTAAGTGATCAGCCAAAGCTTCTCCTCCTCCAGCACCCAACATCACTTGACGCGTACCACACTTGGCACAATGAGTCGCTGACATATTCTCAACCACACCTAAAATCGGCATCGAGAGTTGCTTCATTAATTGTCCCGCTCGCTCAGCATCGATCACAGCGGCTAATTGAGGTGTTGTAACCAAAAGTCCTGCAACAACAGGTAATCCGCTCGCAAGGCTTAAAATAATATCACTGGTTCCAGGCGGACAATCCACTAACACGTAGTCCAATTCATTCCATTGTGTTTGCTGAAATAAAGACTGCAAAGCTTTTGAAGCCATTGGACCACGCCAAGCTGCAGGCTGCCCCGGATCAAGATAAGCCCCCATCGAAGCCAATTGAAGACCATGCGCTTCCATCACCGCCTCAGATGATGAATCAACTTGAGCCCCCAGCATCAATAACTGTGAAGGTCCATGTACATCTGCATCTAAAATCCCAACACGCCAACCTTGACGCTGCAGCACCACTGCTAAATTGGTTGTCACAGTTGACTTACCCACTCCACCTTTACCCGATAAAACAGCAATCATATTCGCAATACGGGGGTGTTTTGGCGCTTGAACCGTTTGGCGCGCCACTGATTGAAGCTCAATTTCAAGATGAATCGGCCCTGTCAAATTCGGAATTGAGGCATTGAGCGCACCTTTAAGCTCAGCACTCCATTGATCCAAATCGTGAACAGTGTAAGGACATTTTAATCGAACCTGAATGGCTTGATTGGCTTCAATACAACATTCGACCCGGACACCCAATTTTTTTAACGTATGTTTTAGGCCTGGATCGATGTAGCTCATAATTTCTAAATGCAATTGACGAATTAAATCCTGCTCCAAAACAACACCTTCTTTAAGCAACAACCCTGAAAGATTCACTTTAAATCAAAATTAAATCAAAATGCAATTGATTCAGAAAAGATCCATTCATTGATTTAAAACATGGATTATGATGATACACAATGCTATTTAAATCTTAAATAATAGAGAAATACTTAAGCGATTCAACAGCCAGATCATCCCATTCAAATCATTGGGCTCCCAAGGCACTTTTTTATCCAAAAACATACGTACTGCGATGTGTCTAAACACCCCAAAATTTTAATCCATTATCTACCACAATAGACGCATTAGTCATTCCCAATTCAATCATGACTCAACATTTTTGAAAACAAGGCGCTGCATTCATTGTATTTAACCCAAAACACTGACATGATATTCACTCAAGATGAGTTCAACAGCATGTAACTCCCCTCCTCTCAAATAAGGCTTATTTATTTTGAGTTTGCTCCACACACGCATTCAAACGATTCAAGACATCATTGAACAACTGACGACCGAATCTGTCACCCTTATGGTCGCAAGCAAATATCACTCAATTGATACCATTTGGGCTGCTCATCAGGCAGGACTGATCAATTTTGGCGAAAATACACTCCAAGGCGCACTCCCAAAAATCAAAGCGCTACAGAACACCCCGATACAATGGCATTTCATTGGCCGATTACAATCGAATAAAATCAAAAAAATTGGAACCTATTTTGATTGGGTACATACAGCTACCTCTTTGACTGATTTAATTCAATTAAATGCAGCCGCGCATCATCGTGATACTCCACTGAATGTTTGTATTCAAGTGGGCTTATATGACGCCGTCCATCAACGACACTGCCCATTAGCTCAAACAACCTCTCTCATTGAAAGCGCTCAATCCTTACCCTACATTCAACTCAGAGGATTCATGTATTTGCCGATGAAAAACACTTCAGCTCTCAACACCTCATTTCAAACAGTGGCTCAACACTATCAAACCCTGAAACACATGACTCCTGACTTAGACACACTCTGCATGGGCATGAGTCAAGATTATACCGTAGCCATTCAAGCAGGCGCCAATATGGTAAGACTCGGACGCGCAATTTTGGGCGAACCTACTTAAGCCAATAAACCACAAAATCTCCTACCCTCTAAAAACCGTCTATCATTTGTATTCAATCCTGTTAAGACACGGTATCATGATAAATTTAAAACATGGAACCTCATGCGCATTGTCAATATCATTTCAGGCAAAGATTTTGGTGGCACCAAACAGGCTTTTCTTGATTATGGAGCCTTAATGACTTCATTAGGACACGACGTGCACTATGTACTCAAACCTCATGCAAAAGCCCTAGAATATCTTCAGCACATTCCATCTGATCACCTTCATACTCAATCATATTTCAGAAGTACATTTCAACCTGTGATGCAACAGAGCATTCATCGATTAAAGCGTTTATTAGTATCCATTCGACCTCATATTATTGTTGCACATAAACAAATTGATTTACCCTTACTTAAAAAAGCATACCCTAAAGCGCGATTAATTGCAGTGGTGCATGGATTTAATGCTCGACATATTTCAAATGCAGATCAAATTATTGCCGTGTCTTTTGCTGTCAAAAAATTCTTATCGGGACACACTTCAAAACCCATCAGCTGTATCCCCAATAGTGTACAACTTGAACACTTCAAAGCATATCAAACACTGCACAACCCGATCACCATTGGATCAATGGGGGTCTTTCGAAGAAAAAAACAATTTGAAACATTATTTCGTGCCTGTCGTATTTTAAAATCTAATCATGAATCATTCCAAGTCATCATTGCAGGACGAGGGCATCGAAAATATTGGCTACAGTGTTTAATTCGTTTATGGGGGCTGCATCATCATATTAAAATCATCCCTTGGGTCAAAGACAAACAGTGTTTTTTCAACTTAATTGATATCTATTGCATCACTTCTAGAACTGAATCCTTCAATATCTCTTTAATTGAAGCCATGGCTAGTCAGCGATGCGTCATTGCATCTGATTGTGGTGGACCACGTGATATCATTCTACACAATGAAACAGGCTATTTATTTCCAGTAGGTTGTGCTGAAGTGTTAGCCTCGCAGCTCACTGATTTAATTCATCATCCCCATAAGATTACAACACTCTCAGCAGCTGGGTTCAAACGTGTTAAAACCTGTTTTTCATCGCACGCACTTCGGTCACAATTATCTGAATTACTCAAAACTGATTGAACACAAGGCTGACCTTTTACTATGGACATTTTGACAAAGACGCCTATTATGATGTAAAATTTAAATCATTTAAGATGAGACTTTAAATGATGAAAAAATTGATTAAAATAATTTTAAGCGTATCATTAATCCCTGCACTGTTTCAATGTGCATTTGCATACACTCTGATCAACCAATCCAATCAAAAATTATCGTACACGATTACCAGCGCACTCAAAAACACTCCCTGTGAAATATCTTTGCAAATCATTGAACAAAACTCACTCAACCCCCACCAATCAAAGCAATTTGAATCCAAAACCGATGCTCAGCTACCGACCTATTGTATCAAGGCAGAATCAGTCACATCAACCGGACATGGAACCCCTATTATCAAGGCCTTGAAACCCTCTAAAAACTGCATCATCACCTATACCCAAGAAGCACAAGCAGATCAACTGAGCTTAAATAGCGCATGCACGTAATTGGATAATCCTATGAAAAAACGCACTTTAGCTTATATTCTACTCACACTCTTATGCTTTATTCAATTACCTTCATACGCTTTGATCATTAAAAATCTTGCCCAAGAAGAATCGCTATCTGCACTCTTAACGGATGCAAGCACTTCACTCAAACTAGATGAGAAACTTATTTCACCTCAAAACACACTCATTTTCAACAACGCTAAAATAGTGAACATTTCACTGTATTACTCCTTACCGCTACAAACACAAGAAATCCTTTCAATCAATGCCAATCAACGAAACTGCACCATTGAAGTGCTTCCAACTGTTTGTAAGTTTTGGGAATTCTGGTGCAGCGAAACCAAACCTAAAATCGAAAATATTTTAAATTGCAATACTCAATCACTTTAAAGCAGCTTCATTTAACAGGGCAAAAATACTGTTGATCAATTGACAGCCACTCATTCGACTGATAGCGTTTAGACTCTATCAACGAGAGAGAGTGATGCACTCAATAGACATCATTGCAACCACTGCACTCATTTACGCAAACGGTGACCTTCACTTAGGGCATCTGTTAGAACATATTCAAGCAGATATTTGGGTTAGATTTCAACGCATGCAGGGTCAACACTGTTTATTGATTGGCGGCAATGATGCTCACGGCACGCCTATTATGCTGAGTAGTCAAAAACAAGGCCTGACTCCAGAAGCTTTAGTTGAACGCATCCACGCTCGCCATCAGTCTGATTTGAGTGATTTTCATATTCACTATGATGAATTTAGTACAACACACACCCAAACCAACGAATCACTCACTGTTAATATTTTTGAAAAATTAGCTTCAGCTGGTGTCATTGAAACGCGTGTTATTGAGCAACCTTATGACACATTGAAGGGTTTATTTTTACCTGATCGATACCTTAAAGGAACTTGCCCGCGATGTAACCAACCTGATCAATATGGAGACAATTGTGAAGCATGTGGTGCGACTTATGATGCTTGTGATTTAATTGACCCCAAATCAACTTTATCCGATACAACTCCTGTGATGAAAACATCCAAACATTATTTTTTAAAACTTGAACACATGCAACCCATGCTTGAGTCATGGCTGATGAGCATTGAGTGCGAATCCAGCACAGTCAACAAATTAAAAGAATGGTTCGTATCGGGACTAAAAGCATGGGATATTTCAAGAGACGCTCCCTATTTTGGCTTTAATATTCCGAATGAACCTGATCGATACTTTTATGTCTGGCTAGATGCACCCATTGGTTATATGGCCGCTACACAATTATACTGTCAAAAACATTCACACGCTTTTGAATCACTTTGGCATCCCGAATCCAAAACTAAGTTGGTTCATTTTATTGGGAAAGACATCACCTACTTTCACGGTATCTTTTGGCCGTCAGTTTTAGATTTAGCAGGCTTTAGAAAACCATCTGCTTTATATACTCATGGCTTTTTAACCATTGAGGGATCTAAAATGTCAAAGTCACGTAATACTTTTATCACAGCACGTGATTATCTTAATCATTTAGATCCTGACTATTTAAGGTATTATTTTGCCAGTAAACTTTCAGCCCATGCTGAAGACTTAGACCTTAATTGGGATGAATTTAAAACCCGCATTGATGCAGAACTGGTGGGTAAAATTATTAACATCGCAAGTCGATGTGCAAAGCTACTTGCCCAACATTTCAATCAAACGCTTTCAGCCCCTACACTTCACTCAACCCCGTATGACACCTGCATTGAAGCCGCTCAAGAGATTTCACAACATTTTGAATCGAGACAGTATGCAAAAGCATTAAACCGTATTGGCCGCTGTGCGGACACCGTGAATCACTACTTAACTGAACAAGCACCTTGGACACTGATCAAAACGCAAGGTCCTTCACAACAAGCTCATGATGTTTGCACCATTGCAATTGAATGTTTTCGATGCCTAATGTATTACCTCAAACCGGTCACACCCGAATTGGCTGATCGAGCAGCCTATTTTTTAAACAGCACCTTCGACCGCTGGACAGATGCAACAACCCCTTTAGGCATTCATACCCTCAACCCTTACGAACATTTATTATCCAGAGTCCCTAAGGAATCGCTTGAACTGATTCGGAAGTCCAACACGTGAATGATTTGATTGAACAACTCAATGCCTGTTTACCTCAAACACAATGTACACTGTGTGGGTATCCTGATTGCAAAAGCTATGCCACAGCACTGGCCACTCAAGAAACAGATGATTTAAGCTTATGTGTACCCGGCGCTGAACGTGCTGTTCATTCACTCTGCGCCACACTGAATCAATCCACTGAACCACATCTGAGTAATCTTCAATATAAAGACCCTGTAGATCTTTATATTGATCCTAATCAATGTATTGGCTGCATGAAATGTGTTCAAGCTTGTCCGACAGATGCGATCATTGGGCTCCCTAAGCGCCTTCATGCCATCATCGAAAGTGAATGTACAGGTTGTGAACGATGTATCCCCAAATGCCCAGTAGATTGTATTCACACTAGATCGTCTGAACATAACTCGACCTCAGCCCTCTATCGACGTGCATCGTATCATCAAGACCGATATGAACAACACCAACATCGAATACAAGCCCAACAGCAACAATTCATGCGCTCACACCAAGCGGCAAAAGCGGGATTTGATACAAACAGCGCTCAAGATAGCTTATCTGCACGCAAAAAGCGCATTGAAGCAGCACTGAAACGCAACACATCTAAATCTAAACCTCATCATGACCCATCGCATTGAATCTATTTTTGAAATTTGGGCTCAACAGAACCCTCACCCTCGCTGTGAACTCGATTATAAGACTGATTTCGAATTACTCATTGCTGTCATGCTCTCAGCTCAAGCAACAGATCATAGCGTTAATCAAGTCACTCCTGCACTTTTTAAAGCAGCTAAAACACCTCAATCAATGGCTGCATTGGGGGAGTTGAATCTGCGCGAGATGATCAAACGAATTGGCTTATTTAGAAGTAAAGCAAAACACATTATTCAAACATGCACCATCCTTTGCTCACAGCATCAAGGTCAAGTGCCTCAAACACGTGAGGCATTAGAAGCATTACCAGGTGTTGGCCGAAAAACCGCGAATGTTGTTTTAAACACTGCATTTGGCCTCCCCACCATTGCAGTTGACACACATGTTGCGCGGGTTTCACAACGCCTTCAATTTTCAAAATCAAAAACACCACTGAGTATTGAGCAATCACTTTATCGATGTATTCCCAAGCACTATTTACAACATGCACATCATTGGATGATTTTGCATGGACGATACACCTGCAAAGCACGCAAACCAAATTGTTCTCAATGTTGTATACAACATCACTGCCCATATCTCCACAAGACAACTTAAGCTAAATCGAGTAGAATACATTACCTTTAAAAACTGATGATCTAATCATGCATTTACAATCTTTTACAGACGCCTCTTCAACAGTCGCTTTAATGAACACATGGAATCCTTCATGACTTCTAAAACAATTTCACCCACACTCTCTGGGTGCCTCGCTTTACTGCTTTGGTCAACCTCAGCCACTTTAGTCACTCAACTTAAGCTCCCAACTTTTGAGGCTTTAAGCCTTGTAAGCAGCTTCATTTTAGTTGCCACACTGATCAAATTGTCTATTGAAAAAAAATGGACTCATATTTTAAAACAACTGAAAACACCTAGAATTCGTTTAGGTTATGGTGCGTTAAGCCTCAACAATATTGCATACTATTTGGCATTTTATTACGCTCCACCGATTGAAGTTGATCTGATCACTTGGTTATGGCCCGCATCGAGCATTGTGATACTATGCTATATTGGCCAAGCAGGCTATCACTTATCTAGAATGATTTCAATTGGGTTATGCCTAACTTCGCTATGGTTTATTTTACCGATCGAAGCCCATTGGGGCCATGCTTGGTTAGGTTATGGCTTTGCCTTCATTGCCTTGTTCAGTTGGTGTTATTACACGTATATCACTCAACAATATCCGACGGCTTCTCCTGAACTTGCACCGCTATGCATTGGGCTCAGTTGCCCAATTACCTGGGGGCTTCATCGATGTTTTGAGCAATTTATATCCCCTTCACACTTACAATACGCAATACTCATCACCTTAGCACTGGGTTCAGCAGGCATTGCTTTTTTGCTCTGGGATTATGGTATTAAAAAAGGTCAAGCGATACGACTCTGCTATTTAGCTTATTTGACACCTGCTCTATCGGTGCTATGGCTGGTATTGACGCACCAAGAGCCCTTTTCTTGGTCTCTAGGCATTGGCTGCTTACTGATATTGGCCGCCAACATCATCGATTCAAAAAACAATTAAAAACAAAGAGATAAGTGATTTCAAAGACAATTAAAACACCCTCATCCCTTATCAAAAAAAGCAAAAACGTTATAAAGCTTGACATATCTTAAAAGATGAATAATAATCTAATTATCATTATTTAGCACAAGGATGTTGCTATGAACTTACTCTTCAATCGTGCAGCCATGCATGCATTATACACCGAATATTTTATGAATGTCGCACCTGTCGAGGTGGTCTCACATCATGAGATCTATACTTCATCTGATGTACTCAATCATTCTAGGCGTGAACAATAACGCCACGTTGAATTCTGATACATTCGAAGGCTTGAATATCATATATGCGTCTCAATCCAATCTCAAGCCTTTGAATGCTCATACATTTATTGATGTAAGGACACTATGATGAATTTAGGATTATCTAAAACCGTTTTAAGAGAATTTTATACAGATGCTTTAATGCATTATTCATTTGATCTAACCTCAACAGATACCAGGTCATCTATCCATCCACCCCATCGGCATCAATCGACCCAATGATTCATCATTAGAGCCACGCACCTTCTAGCTAAAGAGCTTCAATATACAAAAGATTCTAAACTGGAAGGACTCAAACTTAATTTAATGATTTGAAGCATATTCAATGGTAATCATACTCGAATCGTTTTTAGTTTTTACACTTTTTAGTAGGGGATTAATCTAGATCTTCAGTTTCATCTCTCTTATTTTGAGTACTGCATACAGCGACAGCTTGACCCACAGATTGCATCAAATCTTGAGATAAGCAGCTTGCTGGGCTCTTACAACCCAATTGCCCATTCAATACTTTTGCCCAATCAAATCTAGCTTATACCGTTTTTTTAGGATCACCACGAAGCAGCATCTCTAATATTTTCTTTTCTCTATTTTTTAGCATAAGCATTTTCCTTATGTTTAGAGCAAATAATTTAATAATTATGTCACAAGAATAATTATTGACATACAAGAAGATGAGTATTCAAAATATTGACGAAGCTTTTAATTGGCTTCATAGCTTACCGTCAATTCCATCTGAAGGATGATCACAATGACTAGATTGTTGAACAGGGGGACATTGATCAGGGGGAGCTGATTGCTTAATGCGATGCCAGCGTTGAATAGAACACCCTTTTGGACGCCGCTTTGGAAGACAATAAGCGGTCCAAGTGCCTTTTGAAACAGTGCCTAAACATGCTTTAAATTGAGGTATTGAAAGATAGGCTGGAGGCAATACAGCGGATGCTTGTATTGAAAAGACGGCCTCACCTATCAATACCATTAACTGAAGGAGCTTTAGGAACCTCATCATTTTAATCCGGCAGTTGAATTCGATCAATTCCTCGCGCTCGGCGTGATTGATTGGTATCTCTTAAAGAATAAAGACAACCACAATATTCTTGGCGGTAGAAACCTTCACGTCGACTGATAGACACCATACGCTGTGATCCGCCTTTCTTACGCCAATTATGTGTCCAATAGCTTAAATTAGGGTATTTAGAAACGGCACGCATTCCACAACCATTAATTTGATCAATATCTTTTGATCGAGAAATAGATAGCGAAGTGGCCAATACATCAAAACCATGCGTGTACGCATAAAAAGCAGCTCGCTCTAAACGCATATCAAAACACAACGTACAACGCTCACCTCGCTCTGGATCTGCTTCATGCCCTTCAGTCCTTTTAAACCAATCCTCAACATCATAATCGTCATCAATAAAAGGCACCTGATATCGGTCAGCAAATGCTTTATTTTCAGCTTTTCGAACTTCATATTCTTCCCTAGGTTGAATATTAGGATTATAAAAATAAACCTCGCATTCAATATCAGCTTCGACTAAGGCTTCAATGACCTCTCCTGAACAAGGCGCACAACACACATGAAGTAAACAGCGTGTTCCGCCTTCAGGCAAGACTAAAGTTGCACGTGTTGTTTCATACCCTGTTTGCGTCGTCATTTCAAACTCCTTATGTTCAAAAAATATTCTACTTCACTCAACACAATTTTTCATTCACGGCAATCACTCTATTGAAATTAAATGATAATGAGGCATTATGGATAAAATCATCATGCATTGATCACGGGTCCATCATGTTAACATTCCATCATCATCCCGTCACTATACAATACTCATTGAAGCGTAAAACGCTAGGATTTAAAATCCAATCGGGGCAAATCATTGTCCATGCACCCTTGGGTTGTACACAACAATATATCATACAATGCCTTCAGCAAAAATCTGACTGGATTAAACGTCATTGTAATCGGCAACACGATAGCCTTCAACGCTTAATACACTACCAATCAAAGCACCTAGTGTTATTCAAAGGGGCCGAATATCAGGTTCAGTATCATCATGGAACACCACACGTTCAACTTGAAACAGATCACTTACATCTCACCCATCACTCATCATTTGAAGATTATCAGAGCCTACTTCAAGATTGGTTCAAACAACAGACTTCAAATGAACTCAATCAACGCTTATATCATTTTGCGCAACGCATGAATGAAACTCCCCATATCATCAAACTTAAACCCTACCGTTCACGCTGGGGATCTTGCCACCCTCAAAAAAAAACCTTAAAGTTTCATGCTTACCTATCGATCGCACCTGATTGGGTTTTCGACTCTGTTATGATTCATGAATTAGCTCACTTCAAACACCCAAATCATTCAAAATCATTTTGGGATATTGTTCGACAATATGACCCTTACTTCAATCAATCGAAACAATGGCTGACTGAACATCAACCCCTGATGCATTTAGATTATCTACGAGACTCCGACGCTCTACCCAAATTGGGTCCATCAGTCAAATCAGAGCTTTGACCTTGATTCGGATTTACCTGATAAATCTCTTCCCCTGGAGGCTGTAGTTTGTTAGCACGCTCAGTTTGAAGTAACCCTTGAGGTCTTTGAGGATTCATATCTTCACCATGAGTCCGGCACCCAACAGCACGCATCAACATGACCAAAGCCAGTCCCACTATTGTTGCAATTCCTGCACAGGCTAATGCTGCAGTTACAGGTGTCCATGCTATTGCGCTGATTTGTGCTGTTATTTTAGATGAAATAAACCCTGGCGCTGTCATGAAGCCTGTTTGAAGGGCCCAACCCACAAATCCAGCACCTACCAATACAATGCCTGCAGTGAGAAGCTCTCCAAATATTTTAACATTCTTTTGACTTAAAAGATGCTGTTGGATGTTTTCTATGTGTTCAATGTTTGCGGCTCTCTCTTCAATCACACGTTGTATCGGAACACTTTTGCTACATAAAGGCAATTGAACGGCTATCCTTGCAAATAATTCTTCCGGTATCTGTATTAATTCAGAATCAGCAGCGAGTCTATCCGATAACCCTTTCGATACACTAAGCACTTTTAATGTATATGTTAGCTTCACAGTCGCATCATATTGTTGTTGAATCTCATCCTGTTGCTCTTGTGTAAAAAAAACACCTTGAATTTTCAAAAGTCGCCCCTGCTCAGCACATTCACAACAAGCTTTAAAGAGGGCTTTTATACCCTTATCTCCAATCTTGTTATTGCTTAGATACAAATTACTGATCTGGCTTGATGGTAATACCGCAGCAAGTGCGGTGATGCCCTCATCGCTTATATGATTGTTGCCTAGAAACAATGATCTGATCTGGCTTGATGGCAATACCGCAGCAAGTGCGGTGAGGCCCTCATCGCGAATATGATTGTTGCCTAGAAACAATGATCTGATCTGGCTTGATGGCAATACCGCAGCAAGCACAGCAATGCCTACATCGCTAATCTCGTTATCGCTTAGACTCAGTATATCAATCTGGCTTTCGGGTAATACCGAAGCAAGCGCAGTGATGCCCTCATTGCTAATATGATTTCTGTCTAGATACAATAGACTGACCTGACTTGTGGGTAATACCGCAGTAAGTGCGGTGAGGCCTTCATGACCAATGTTATTATAACCTAGATATAGTGAGTTGATCTGGCTTTGGGATAATACCGCAGCAAGTGCAGTGATGCCCTCATCGCCAATACCCTTAAAGCTTATCCGCAAAATTGTATGATCACCCAGCGATGCTTTAATCTTTTTTAAAGCAACATCACGATCTATTGAACCATTTTTCAATTTTTCAATTGTGTTTAATAAATCCGTTAATGATTCATCTGTTAATATGGATATAAGATCCTCTCTAATTAATATTTTTTAAAATATAATTTAATCATATTTTGATAACTTTCTAATTTATTTTGTTTTTAACTGCTTAAGGTTAAAGAAACCTTAAGCATTGATTGTTTTAGGTGTTTTTACAGCCTTTCCGAGTAATATTCCACCTCATCTTTTTAGCTTGCTGTATACACATCAACTATTACTCAATACCAAAGCCTTATTTCTGAAAAAAATCAGCTCCATACAAGTTATTCCATACGGCCTTCTACCAAGCGAATGACTTCATCTGCACTATGATACAATTTGGGATGATGCGAAATTAAAATCCAGGTACGATGAGTCCATTTTTTCAAAAAAACATTCCAAATCCGCTCTAAAAGCACCTCATCCACACTGACTAAAGGCTCATCTAATAATGCAATGGGTTGCTTAGATACACACACCCCAACCATAATCAAAGCTTGAATTTGACCTCTAGATAACTCAACATCTATACCTACTCGACTCGCCCACCCATACTGAGTCGATTCAATCAAAGACTTTAAGCCTATTTCATTTAGCATCGAATTGATTTCACTTAATGTCACTGTTTGACCTGCAAAATATCGAATAATAGATAAGAGACTCTCTCCTTTCAAACACAGATCTTGAGGTAAAAACAAGATATCTCTTTTTAGATCAATCAGCTGTTGTCCAACTAAACACCCCACTCGATACTCACCTTCGATCGATTGCCCCCCCATCAAAACCTTCATCAAAGTAGATTTTCCAACTCCAGAAGCCCCTTGTATAGCCAAGTGTGATCCATTAAAACATCGAAAAGAAATTTGATTTAAAATATAGCGATCGCTCTTGACCACGTTCACATCAATTAAAGCCAAGCCTTTTAGCGTATCATCATATTGAAATGATTGGAGAACAGGAATAGACCACAAACAATGCTGAGACGATTCCTTTAACACTTTAAAATGCTCTAATAACTCAAAGCTGTAATGCGATAATAAATCAACATATCGTGTTACTTGGAACCAAAGCATCATAACCCCATAATCAATTGGGTGGCTCAATTGATTGCAATAAGGCCAACTCAATCCAACGCATAACAGCAGCCACATCATTTTGATCAAACCCAGCCCTTCAATGGAAAGATTTGAATCTATCGCGGTTTGATACTGGCTATGCCAACCATATCGGATTCGATTCAATGCGCGTTTCATTTGCGCTGTTTTAAAATAAAAGCCTTTATTATGAAGGCTGTACTCTAATGCAATTATTTGATGAGATAATCGATCATGCTGTACACGAAACAAGGACCCTCGATATAAACTTTGATAAATGATCAATACAGATCCTAACAGCCACCCAAATATCATCATCATGACTTTAATATCAAAATAAGCGACACCCAAGATCAGTAACATCAGCGTTACACATAGAGGAAGCAAATTTGAGAGCATCAACTGCAAAGCTTGATAACTGCGTTGAATATATTTTGAAATTGAAAGACTATCAAAATCATCTGATTTTAAAGCAATATGATTCATCATCAAACGCCATAATCGACACTTTAAATCCAGGGTAAAGCTTGGGCCTAAATAAGCCCCGAATAAACCTTGTGCGCGTAAAAAAAAGTCTGATCCAATCCATAAAATCAAACAAAGACTGTATCGATCTTGATTCAATATGATGCTGATCAAACCTTCATATAACGCCATTATTTGAAAAATACTGGAGATCACTCCACATAAGACAAAAAAAATCAAAATCCACTTAAATTTAAATAAAGACTTATAAAAGCAGGAGTTAATTAGGTTAAAAAAATACAAAAACACAGGATTCATCCGATTTGAAGCAATTCATCATACCCAAATAAAAAAATAAAAAATACAGTACAATCAATAACTTAATTAAATCTCAGCAATTTCAATTACTCATGAACTATACTCATGGTATGAATCCTTAACAATACGGAGACTTTTCATGAAAACTTCAACAACGCTAAAAACGATCACCTGTGCATCTGCCTTGATGATCATGTCACTGCCTGCTTTAGGCGGCACCTCGGACACCATATCAGCCAAACATACAGTTGATGCGACTCGAGATTTCGCATCAGGGACAGAAACTTTGAGCAAATTTTCTACCGCGGCTACTTTTTCTATTACGTTTAGCGACAATGATATTGATGGATTTGAGGTCACTGCATCCAGTGCAAATGGTCACTTACAGATTTCTGGCAGTTCAACCGAGGCTAAGAAAATCGGCTATTCAATGTCATGCGATGACATTACAGATGCAGGTGGAAATACAGTCACTGCAACAGATATTGATTTTACAACATCGGCTCAAACTATTTATAAAGTTGAAGGATCAAGCAATCATCCTATTGATGGTGCAAACCCAAACTGTACCATCACTAGGAATGAATCAGCAGGTGACTCAAAGAAATTTGAGGGCGCTTATGTCGATACAATCACTTGGTCAATTGGTGATCCTTCCGCAGGTGTTTAATTCATAGCACTGATTGTTTCATCAATTAAAAGCATCTAGATATTAAACTATCTAGATGCTTTTAATTGTTTCAAAATTAAAATAAAATTCTCATGAAGGTTAAGCTTGAGGAGATTTAATGAAAGACACTATTCGATATTCAATTCTGATAAGCTTATTATACTTAATACCCTCTCAAGCCGCATTCTCAAAAGGCAGCACAACATATAATACGATTTCACTCAACAACCCAATGACTCTATCTTTTTACAATCAAACGGTCAATGGCAGTGGCTTTATGGATATGACTTTTTCAAGTAATTCGTCTACAGGGTTTGAGGTTGATATATACTCAACTCACTCAGGTTATCTGTATTTAAATGGCATGAGCTCATCTAACCCAGCACGAAGAATACAGTATAAAATTGCTTGTGATAGCTTTTCAAGCTACCCCTATACCATCAGTGCGTTCCCTGCGACCCAAATCACACAATCAACTACTGTCTATTCATTTCCTTATAGCACACAGTATACCTATGCAAATCCTGACTGTCATTTTTCAACTACAGACGATTTAAGCCAAAAATTTGCAGGGACTTATTCTGATACCCTTCAAGTCAGCATCAATGCATTAGCCACTTCTGGAGCTTAAAATGAGCAATTTAACGGTCCGACTTTCTATTTTGAGCCTTATTTTCATCATTAAAAGCACAACGATTCAAGCCACTGGTTATGACCAAGAAACATTCTCCGCAAATATTGCATCTATCAGCTCACTATCAGTAACAGGCTCGACCAACATTCCAAAACATAATGGTGTCCTATCCGGTCAAAATCAATTTCAACTCACTCTTTCAAACAACAATCCTGATGGCTATACCGTTACTGCTTCTTCCGCTCACAATGGTTACTTATCTCTCAATAACAGTACCCAAAGTGTTTCAAGCACTCAAATCAGTTATAAAATATATTGTGATTACTTTTCTGATTCAGGTAATTCAACAGTTTATCCGTATGGTGCACAACAATTGACAAGTACAAAAACACTATATAATCATCAGTATTATTTAATGGGACCTACAATCAATGCAAAGCCTTACTGTCATATTACTTCAGATGACCCTTTGTCTCTAAAGAAAGCAGGAGAATATAATGACACCATCACATTTACCTTAAATGATAATTGAGGCTTTATATTAAGATTTAATCTCTGTATAATTTTAAATTTTGAATAAGGATGTTCACAATGACCCAGTTGTCTTTACTGCATCAAATATTAATCCCAGCATTGTTAATGCTTCCAAATTTCAGTTATGCAAATGTAAAAATCTCTCCTCAACTGGCAACGCTATCTGATCATTCAAAGCGTTTCAAATATACAATTCACAACACCTCTGCACTTAAAGCCTACATTAAAATGAAGGCCATGGAAATACAGTGCCCTGATCACAAATTAGCGTGTATGAACCCTCAACTGGTTGAAACTGAATTCTCAAAGAAACTTTTATTCAGCCCATCCCGATTTATTCTACCTAAGCACTCAACACGAATCATTCTAGCTCGATGGCCTGAAACGTTGCCCAAAACACCTAAAATGATTGAAATCCAACCCATCAACCATAACCCTGAATCCATCCAAAAACTTAAAAGAAACATTAAGAACCAAGCAGGTCAGCCCATTAGTTTAAATTTAAATATTCGTGTCTTATATGTTTCAAGACTACTACTACAAGCCCATCAGACGCGACAACAAAAACCTTCGATTACACTCCAAAAAAATCAAATTAACTGGTTTAATCCAGGAACAGCACCCATGTTGATAAAAGTATCCACACATTGCCATGAAGACTCAAAATGCAACTTAACAACGTTAGATGAAGTCAACAAGAAAAACATTCGCATGCTGTATCCTCAACAAACCGTTGCAATGAAAATCAACCCTAATCAAGTGGTTGAACTCTATTATTTCAAAGGAAAAAACCAAAAGTGGACTCATCTTAAAACATTATAGATCAAGGATTAAAGAACATGCAGCTTAGGTTAATTCTGATAGCCCTAGAGTTAGCCTCATGCTTGATATCCTCTCAGGCATTCTCAAGCCCAATCGATTTAACACATACAAACAGCACCCCACCTCGACAAGCACCTTCAGACATTGTTCCAGAAGGCTTTGAAGATCTAGTTGAACATTATACTGGCCCCGTCACCCTCTATTTAAATCACCTTGAACTCAATGACATTGACATACAATTTAACCAATCATCTAAAACGTTGACCTTCACATCAGAAGGTTATACTGCTCTCATTGATCAAATTCAATCTTTATTAAAACCCGAAGCACATCGTCGACTCAAACGTCAATTCAAAAAAACACAAAAAGTTAATACGGATGCTCAACACCCTTATCTTGCACGCTCTAAGAACAAAGTAACGTTATTCTTTAATCAAGATGAACTCAAATTATATCTATTATGCCCGCCTCAATATCTTAAACATCAAAACAGCCTTAAAGCTCAAGAAAAAGCACTATCTAAAAGCACCTATCATCGGATGACCCTTTCTAATCACCTATCATTAGACTATGAAAAACGCGCTGCAACTAAACACTATCCCTGGGCGCTCGAAGGCCATCTCTCCAAAGGAGACACAGAATTGCATTATGATGCAAATGATAACTTTAAAGATTATTTTAATACCCTTGAATTAATTCATTATGGCACACAATATCAGTATCATGCAGGCTATCAAGAACCACTCTTATTTAATGGTTTAATTTCAAATAAAAATTTCTGGGGACTGACCATCCAAGAAAAACCACATTTGATTAACCCATCTTTTTACCAAAATAATAGTTACCCACTGTTTATTCAAATCAATCAATCTAGCCAAGTTCAAATATTATACCAAGGTCGTATCTTATATGATCAAGTCTTATTTCCTGGACAACATCAAATTCAAACACAAAAATTCCCAAATGGGGCCTACTCAATCACTATTAAAAAAAGAGACTTGCTTTCTAACGTCGTAACTGAATCCACTCAAAAATTCAATAAAAATACAGCTTTATACAATTCAATTTATTCTGGGATGACCCTTTCAGGGGGGATTCATTCGCGCTATTTCAAAAACAACGGGAAAGAGGGATCATCTGGTTATCTATATTTCAAAAATGGACGCACGTTTAAAGCAGGGGATCTCGATACTTTTTACTTGTTAAACGAACATGATCATCAAATTGGGATAGACTATAGTAAACAAGCAGACGCATTACAATATAACACGTATGGTGCAATCAATCAGCGCGGAGGGGTATCTTTCGGAGGACAAATCAACTATACGGATCGAGAGTCTTCTTATCAATTGGATGCAAGTGATCAGCTACATCACCATCATCCAAACAATACCCTGTCAAAACAATATCAACTGACGTATCAATATCATCATCATCAAACTAATTATCAAATGTTTTTAAGGCACTCAACCACTGAATCATTTGCATGGAATGGCAGTATTCATCATTCGTTTAAGGCATTCACATTCCCAGCTAGAATAGCTTTAAACCTCTCATATAAAAGACCTCATTCAACTCAAGTCATGCTGAGCTTATCTTTGATGAATCGAACTGAGCACAACAACACCCAAGTCACACTGAATCATAATAGTGAAAAAACACATCCTAATCTATTGGTGATGAACACCTGGGAAAATGATCACCTTCGCTCCAATCAACATCTAGATATGCCCCTTAATATCGATGAGAGCATTCTCAACTTAGATGCACAAGCTGGATTCCCTCAAGGAACATTACGTGCTGATGCTGATGGAACATATCGTCAGCATCGATTCAATCTTGATTATACACGTTTTGGCTTTTCAACCACGGCGATTAATACTTTTGAAGGCCATGCTCTAACCTATCTTGAAAACCCTACAGGTATTATTGCCAACTCTTCTGCACATCACCCTACGGCTTTAATTCAATTCAATGACACCTCACATTCATTAAAAAAAACCAGATTTATTCCATTGTCAGCCTATCAAAGACAGCACATTCACATCATCAGTGATACGCCTGAAATCGGCATTGCCCCTCATCAATACGAAGCATTTATATACCCACACCATATTCATGGCATCACTGTTAATGAACACCGTATTTGCTGGGTTGACTTTACACTCAAAACATCGGAAGAATCAACATTTCAAAATATAGATGATCCAGATATTTTAATTGAAAGCAACACGCCAGAATACACTTCAGTTCGGGAAAACACCTCCTTAAAATTCAAACAATTCAATTCGAATACACTATGTGATACAGGGGTGACTGTTCAGTGCAAAGGAACTGACATCCAGCATTTAGGAGAGGTTCACTGTCAATCTTCCAGACCACACACAACAGCCTCCCCTGCCACATCAAACAATCCCTCAAGTTAAGAGGGTCTTCATATCAAAATGAATTCAGATAATATTCGTGGTTATTGATTCTAATAAGTGCTCTAAATATCAGAACTGGATGATCGAATTTCTTTTAAAGTTAAAGCCTAATCAAATCTAAAATCGGCATGCCCCATCCCCTCGAATGCCTACTTCAATGACATCAACGGATCAAATGAATTCAAAATTTGGACGTTAATGCAATCACAAGATAACTCTAACTGAGCATATAGCAATCGAAGATCACATAAACTTAAGGGGATTGATCAAAGGTTTAAACGCTTAGAAACCACATGCACTTTAAGCCATAACAGCTCGCTCCACGCTCAAACGCAATGTTTCAGCCTGATCTGTCAATTCCCATCTAAAATCAGGATCAGTCCGACCAAAATGACCGCCCACTGCAGTTTTCTGATAAATAGGCCGACATAAATCTAAATAAGTAATGATACCATATGGTGTAAGATCAAATATTGAGGTCACATGCTGTGCTAATGCTGTATCTGATAGGACACCCGTTCCAAATGTCTCGATACGCACAGAAGTAGGCTGACTCACCCCAATGGCATAAGTGATTTGAACTTCACAACGTTTAGCCAACTGTGCTGAAACAACATTCTTTGCAATATATCGAGCCATATATGCAGCAGAACGATCTACTTTTGAAGGATCTTTCCCAGAAAAACAGCCTCCACCATGACGTGCCATTCCACCATAGGTATCTACAATAATCTTACGCCCCGTTAACCCGCAGTCTCCAACAGGCCCCCCAATGACAAAACGTCCCGTAGGATTAATGTACAACTGTGTTTGATCTGTCAGCCAAGATGAAGGGATCACAGGTTGAATGATGTCCTCAATGACAGCTGAACGCAATTGGTCAATCTCGATACTAGGATCATGCTGTGTCGATAATACGATATTATCGACACCACACGGCATGCCTGAATCATCATAGAGAATTGTAACCTGACTTTTTGCATCAGGGCCTAGCCAAGGTAATTGTCCAGTACGACGACATAATGATTGCTGCCGCATAAGACGGTTAGCATATTCGATAGGAGCTGGCATCAAGCTGTCTGTTTCATCGGTCGCATAGCCAAAGACCAAACCTTGATCTCCAGCCCCTTGCTCATCACACTGTGATGAGTCAACCCCTTGAGCAATATCCGATGATTGCTGGCCAATGCTTGTAATCACAGCACAGCTTTGTGCATCAAACCCCCACTCAGCACGCGTATAACCAATGCTTGCAATGACATCTCGCACGATGAGTTCAATATCAACCCAAGCTTGTGTGGTAATTTCTCCAGCCACAAAGACCATTCCTGTTTTAACCATGGTTTCACAAGCGATCCGGGCAGCAGGGTCTCGTGCAATCAAAGCATCTACAATTGCATCTGAAATTTGATCTGCAATTTTATCTGGATGTCCTTCTGATACTGATTCTGATGTAAAAATACGCATACCCACTCCCAAAACACTTTAATGAAAGAATGATCAACAATCCTATCAAACCAGCAGAATTAGATCAAATCTAGAAATTACGGTATAGTCATCATCACGACATTCATTTATAATTTAAAAGAATTAAGTGCAACTAGGAATTCATATGAGCACCTCACCTGATGATTTTAATACATTAATTAATCGTTTCCTTGAAACACTGCCACCTGGCTTAGAATCATTTAAAAAAGATTTAGAACAACATGCATCAGCCACATTAAAACATGGCCTTAAAAAATTAGATTTAGTCACCCGTGAAGAGTTTGACACGCAACGTCGTGTCCTGCAAAAAACACGCCGGATGCTTGAAATGCTTAATCGCCGGCTGGATGAATTAGAATCAAAACCTAACAATATACCTTCAAAATCTTCACGCACAAGCCATCCCTTATCAAAACCCAAATATCAACCTCGCTCAAGAAAACCTAAACATTCTTAACAGCAAGCTGTTTATGGGTTACTCTCAAATTCATAGTTATGCGGTTTCAGGTATTGAGGTCATCCCGGTCAGCGTTGAAACACATTTATCTTCTGGTTTGCCCAAATTCACATTAGTCGGCTTACCTGAAGCTGTTGTTAAAGAAAGCAAAGAGCGTGTGCGCTCAGCCTTAATGCATCATCAACTGCCATTTCCTAAACAAAGAATCACCATCAATTTAGCACCCGCTGATTTGCCTAAACAAGGAGGGGCATTTGATTTGCCTATTGCCATTGGCTTGCTAGCTGCACAGGGCTTATTTTCAGATATTGATTGGTCTGAATATGTTTTTTGTGGAGAACTTGGGCTTGCGGGACAATTAAGGCCTATTCAGGGTGTCCTGCCCATGCTGATGCAGGCTTGTAAACAGCTTATTTTACCTGCCTCACAACCAGAATACCAAGTTATTCAATCCAAACATACTGCACTCGTAGCTGAAGATTTATTAGCGATTATTTCACATTTAAAAGGAGAAACAACACTCCCTCAACACCCTACTCAGACCTTAACATCTAACGAGAATGAACCTGATTTCAACTCTGTAGTGGGTCAAACACTTGGGAAACAAGCTGTTACTTTAGCCGCCGTGGGCGGCCATGCACTACGCTTTATTGGGCCACCTGGGTGCGGCAAATCTTTATTAGCACAACTACTTTCAGAGTGCTTACCTCATTTAAATGAACACGATTACCTCATGCGCGCAAGCTTGTATCAAGCCGCTCACTTACCTCATCCTGACAATTATCGCCCTTCTTTTCGCTCACCTCATCATAGTGTTTCTCGTGCAGGTTTGATTGGAGGCGGAAACCCAATACGACCTGGAGAAATCTCTTTAGCACATCAAGGGATTTTATTTTTAGATGAAATTGCAGAAATGCCTCGCAAACTTTTAGAGTGCTTAAGAGAACCTATTGAACAGCAACAAGTGCATTTAGCACGAGCGAGTCATATTGTAACCTTTCCATCTGCATTCCAATTGATTTGCGCAATGAATCCCTGCCCTTGCGGCTATTTAACAGACCCAAATCACCCTTGTGATTGTAGCTCACAGGCGATTGAACAGTATCAATCACGACTTTCAGGGCCTTTCCTAGATCGCATTGCACTACATGTCCATCTACATCCACCTCATTTATCAAATGATCAACCATTATCCAATGCACCTCTTACATTAAGCGCAATCCAGACATTGAGAACCCAACAATTTGAACGCCAAGGATGCTTAAACAATCAACTCAATACAGCTCATCCAATATTAAAACAAAATACATCCTCTGAAGCCTACACACTACTGTCAAATATCTATCAAACACAACATCTTTCAATGCGTGCCCTAGGCCATCTTCACACAACAGCTTTTACATTTGCTGATATATCAGATAGCCCACACATCAATGCTCAACACATCGAACAAGCTTGGATGTTTCAAAGCAAAGCCATGCATTTAAAAACATATGCACCATCAATCTAACTCAATCACAACACATTGAAAGTTGACCGATTAGTGGTTGATCCATCGAAAGTGCTCCATTCATGTTTAAGAAGCCTTGAACGCTCTAAAAGTAACATCAAATCTTTTGTGGTCACAATATCCTCTATTATCAAAACCTTCAAAGATAGAGTCCACTTCAAAGCTCATACTTGCTTCATAAGTATATAACCAATGAATGTTAAATATAGCGAGTTACTCATTCATCAACTCTAGACTTTTTGATTTTTATACCCTCTATGAGCATTCATATTAAATTCATCATAACAAATCAAATAGACAAGTGGTTAAAACTCAATAGAACAGTCTCTTCATTCAGCCATAAACGTGCTTATACTTTTGACGCATCTATTTTTCAATCTAAAGCTGTTACTAGACCTTGATTGCTCTCGAAGTGTTCTAACTCAACTGATTGAATGTTTTCCGCAACAGAATGAACCGTGTCGCTTTTCAATTGAGAAGATGAAAAGAATTGTTGAACCCTTGATGGAAGACGTAACATATTCAAATTTGAACCCGCCTTAAATAGATGAAGAACATACGTACTCAAAACTAACCCAATACCCATTAAAGCAATGCATTCAAAACCTGCAGCAGGATAAATAGTGATTAAATCCAAAGGATTTAAGTATTTAAGTCCATTGATGAGACAAACACATTGCATTGAACACGCCACCAACAGACTAACCCATGGCACAATAAAACTTAAGGATCTAACCCAATATCCTAAACTGGATTGTTCTGAGGTCCAACACTCATATATCAAGTTAAAAGTCAAAACGGCACCTACACTGCCCCAGATGATCTGTGTGATAATGGATTTAGATAAAATAAGATATAGAGCCTGTTTTAGATTTAAATGATTTGCCCACATGAGCCAAGTTGTATGCGTTGAAAATAAACTGATACAGCACAATAAGTGAGAAAAGATGATCAAATTTTTAAAGGCATGATGCTGTTTAATCCTAAAATGATCTTGAATCAATCGAGCATCTTTGTACATGACATTCTGATGCAACCTAACCGCATGACCTCTCTGAATAGACTGAATCAATCGAGCGGCTTTGTGCCTGACGCGACGCTTATAGGCTGCTTGAATGATAGTGGCGGCTTTGTCTACCCTGCTCTGATGCAACCTAACCGCATGACCTCTCTGAA
>MDTD01178917.1_pt1 | contig 40888 bp, 32 predicted proteins | sample 811221 | NCBI WGS metagenome assembly MDTD01 (sample SAMN05326646, study PRJNA326480) | marine metagenome | isolation source: seawater | place: Pacific Ocean: South West | collected 2011
CCTGCCTGCATTCATGTAAATTGAAAATTAGAAAGTTCTGGAACTAACAACTATGAAGCTATATAAATTATAATGTTAGTCAAAGCGCTTTGTAAAGCCCTTCTTTGTTGTTTTTTGTATTTTTAAACGCTTGTTTAAGGTGTTCAAGTACTAAATACAAACACGGTACCAAAAACAAAGTAAGACTAGTTGCTGCTACAATTCCAAAACAAACCGCTACTGCCATAGGCTGCCAAATAACCGAAGTTCCCATGAACCCCAATACAACTGGTAACAAACCTAATACTGTCGTTGCGGTTGTTAAACTGATTGCTCTGAGTCTTTTTCTAGCCGCCTGTAAAACTGCTTCATTTAAGGGTAAACTTTCGCGTGCTTTATTAATAAAGTCAATTAAAACAATCGTATCATTAACCACCACTCCCGCCAGACCTACCATAGCTATGTAAGTTAACATAGTAAAAGGTAAATCAAATATGCCCATACCACAGATCACTCCCAGAAAAGCGTATGGAATCGCCACCATAATCAGAAACGGTTGTGTAAAACTATTAAATTGAGTAGCTAGAATCAAATACATCAGAAATGTGGCTATATAGAATGCTTCCATCAGAGATTCTAAAGATTTATTAGTTTGAGTCATTTCTCCACTACCCTCAGATATTTGAATACCAGGATATTTCAATAGAATTGGTTCAATAATAGAGTCAACAATTAGATTTGTTTCTGATGCCGTATTTGAAAGGTTCTCATTAAGGTCCGCTGATATGGTGATGGAAGTTTTTTCATTATGTCGGTTTAATCGTAGAAAGCTCTGTTTAATCTTTAAATCAGCTACATTTTCCAAACGCACTTTTTGTCCGTTTATACCTGTCAAAATTAAGTTGGAAAGATGTTCCTTATCTTGCATCTGGTGTTTAAGGTATTGAAGACGAACATCCACCTCTTCACCTCGCCAATGAACAATACCAGCAGGAATACCTTCTACAGCCATAGCTATTTGTCTACCAATACTTTCTTTATTGAGACCTGCCCGCTGTGCAGGTTCTTCTTTTACAATTACATCGATACGTGGCTGACCTTCTTTTAAAGAAGTTTCCACATTAATAATTGCGCTTACGTTATTAAGCGCTGTGAGTATTTCTTGGTGGGCTTTATTCAATTGCCCTAGGTCTCGCCCTGTGATACGTTTTGCTACAGATTTCCCAATAGGAGGTCCAGTCTTAACTTTGAGTACTGTTATTTTATTTACACCAGGATATTTGAGATTTTTGAATACATTCCTCAAGTCAGTTACAATTTGATCACTTGTTTTTTCACGTTCATCAACTTCCACTAAATCTACCGTAATCTGACTACGGTTAGCTCCCCTGACATAATGATAATTTTCATTTAAGCCGCCCCCGACTATGGTTGTAATGTTTTTAACCATATTTCCTAGTAATCTTTTTAGATCTTGCTCTATTGGGGTACTGTGATGGAAAGATGATTCCATTGTGCTATCACTACTACCTTCTACATTAACCCAAAGCCGAGTCACATCACTGGGAAATAACTCCTGGCGCAAACGATTATCACTGAGAAAAAATGGGAGATAAGCTAAAGTTATCAAGAATACTGTAAATACAGCTAAGGCTCTTTTGGGTTTATCTAAGCTTGGTTTGAGTAATGAAACCAACAAATCATCCAGACTTTCCCAAAAGTGGGCTAATCGTTTTAGCGATATACTCCCGCCACTGAGTTTTCGTTCAACAAAAGTAGCTTCCATGAAGTGGCAGGGCAACATTAAGAATGCTTCAATAAATGATGCTATCAAAACAAAAGTTACTGTAATGGGAATAATAATCATAACTCTGCCCATCTCTCCAGTCATAATTACCATAGGTAAAAAAGCACAGATAGTAGTCATTGTTGATGCCACTACTGGATAAAAAACTTCTTTACTTCCTTCTATTGAAGCCGCTTGTAATGACTTTCCCATTTCATAATGACGAACAATATTTTCAAGAATTACAATTGCATCATCTACAACCATTCCTGAAACTATTACTAAAGAGAATATTGATACTTCATTTATTGAAATTCCATACCACTCCATAAACGTGAAGCCAGTTAAAAAACTAAAAGGAATTCCAATAATTGCCAGAAGCGCATTTTTTAAACCTATGAAAACCCACAAGATTAAGAAGACTAAAACAATTCCTAAGCTAAGGTTAGACTGCAAAACGTTAAGCCTACGATTAATGTCTTCAGAGCTATCATTAAAAAAACCAATGCGTATATCTTTATTAATTTTCTGTTGAAATTTTGCAACTCGTTCACGCACAGTTGGAACTAGCTCTAAGGTGTTTACATATTTTGCTTTTTTAACATTTAATACTATAGCTAATTCACCCCATTGCTTACGGTATCCAACGGCCGGTTCGAAACCAAATTTCACATCTCCAATATCACGTAATCTTAATGTAGATATACCATCTCCTGTTCTGATTATTAAATTACGTAATTCATCTGGATTGGAGTATTCCCCTCTAGTTCTAACTAGTACACCTGTTCCATCGTTAGACCTTAAAATCCCTGCACTTATATTCAACGAGCTTGATTGGACTACCGACAAAATTTCATCTAATCCAATAGCAGCTTTCTGCATTGCTATTTGATCTAAAGATACAATTAATTCACCATTTCTAATTCCGGCTTCCTTAACTCGTTCCACACCATCAATGGTATTTAATTCTTCCTTGAGCCAGTGAGCTGTGCGCTTTAATACTCGTTCATCGGACCCACCGCTAAGCGCAATTGAAAGTGTAGGTCTCCAATCTTGAGTTGTTACTAGAATAGCAACGGGTTTTTCCGCATTCTTTGGTAATTTTCTAACCTCTTGAATTTTATTTTGAACATCGGTGTATAAAGATTTGTAATCATCATCTTTAAGAGTTTCTTCAAATTTTATTCTAATCTGAGATAAACCCTGACTAGAAATAGAGTTCATATGAAGAATGTGTTCTACTTCGCCAACTCTCTGTTCGATTGGTATCGTCACCTGACTTTGCACATCTTCAGGTGTTGCCCCAGGCCAAACTGTAGTAACCATGACAGTTCCAAAGTTCATTTCTGGAAAAGCTTCCATAGGCAAGTTTCTCATAGATAGAAATCCTGCCGTTAAAAGTAAAATAAAGAGAAGATTCGTTAGAACAGGACGTTTTACAAAAGTTTCTATTAACATTATTAATTTCTAAAAAAGACTCTGTAATGTCAGGTTTTCTAGGTCTAAGTTGATTGGATAAAAGAAACCATCTTGCGAAACACCCTCAACAGATAACCAACGCGAACCCTCAGGTTCAACTGTTTTCACCTGATAAGTTCCCAATTCTTTTTTTACAAACCTCATAGGTATTTCTAATTGACTTTTTTTAATAGAAAATATCAGCGGAACTATTTCAAATTTACTAGGTTTCCACTTTTCACTTGTAAAATCTAACTCTAAACGGAATTGGCCTGTTTTAGGATTATAAACGGGAATCTTAGCCATAACCTCAACTTTGTGTTTTATGCCCGCCTTTCTAACTATTACTACATCTCCTATTTGAACCTGAGAATAAACATCCCAAGGAACTTCTGTTTCTAATCTCCACACATTAAAAGATTGCATTGTTAATGTGCTACCCCCGAGCATTACCCAGTCACCAATCTCTTTAAGTAATTCTGTTATAACGCCGTCAAATGGGGCCTTAATTGTTTTATAGTCTAACCTTAACTGATGTATAGATTTCTGGGTATTCAGCTTTTTAATTTCAAGTTTAATTTTATCAAGTTGTAGTTTTTCTAATTCTAATCCTTCTTCAGTGTAAGCATCAGGATTTTTAGTACGTCTATTATATCTGCCTTGATGATGAGCAAGTTGTAGTTGTTGTTTTTCAATTTCAAACTCTATTTGGCGAATTTCTAGTGGGAGAGTCCCGGGGTCTAATTGAAATAAAGTTTGACCTTTAGTTATCAATTGACCAATCTTCACATAGCGATTAATTACTTGACCATGAACCTTACTTGCTACTTTACTCATTTGCTGGGGTTTTAACTTTCCGTAAGCCTCATAAGTAAACTGACGAAGTTTAGTTTTCAGAACCAAGTGTGCGTCTGTAGCAAAACATATATTAACTATAAAAAAAATTATTAACTTCATATTAGTATCCAGCTACCAACGACGTTGAACTCTTCGCTTAGCCTGCCAAAAAACATTGAGTTTAGAATGCTCCCCATGTCTGATAGCCAACTCATAGAACTGACGAGCCAACTTGAAACGCTTATTGAGTTCGTATAACAAGCCAAAGTGATAAAGTATCAATTGATACTTGGCTCTAATATGACTTTTTTGCCTATTCTTGAAAAGATTTCGCTCAGTTTTTCGCTTCTCATTTTCCATTAGATTTAATGCTTCGTTAATGTAGTTAGCTTTCGATAATTGAATGACTTTACTTGCATTATCATGAGCATCACTAAACCATGGGACTTGTTCTATTTTAGGGTAGCTAAACCATTCCTGATTAATTTCCTCCAAAATTTTAGTAACTGCTCTCTCGTACAATACCTGACGAGATGCTGATTTAAAAGGGATAGTCCAATTTTGACTAATAGCGTGTACTTGTACTCCAGTATCTAAATCATACAAATATAGCTCAAAGTCTACTTCTAGGTTTTTACGAAGATACATTTCTATTGCGCCTTGCAATAAAGCCTGCACTCCCAGTAGTTTTTTGATTTTTTTCAAGCCGTTTGAAGTATGTCCTTGAATATTTAATAGGACATTAACCGCAGGATTAGATTTATTTGGACGAATTAATTCAAGATCAGATATCGTTGACAACTTTTGCAGAATCCACTGATCAATTTTTCCCAGTTGATCTCCATTAATGCCTGTAAAAGCAATTTTCTTATAGGGAGTCTGCTCTATCTGATATGAAGCCCTTGATGTAAACTTCATAGTCAGAAACTCTATATTGTCACTCGCTACCAGATGAGAAACTATGAAGAATAAGAAAACCCATTTCATAATTTCATACTTGGCTCAATGGAATATATTGCTTAAATCATACATTATTTGATCATAATTAAATCAGCAAACTAATCGATTAAACTACCTAAAAAATTACGGTTCAAATCTATTGTCTGCGCTTGTGCAAAAAGAGCGGTATTAATAAGTGATTGATCACGCGTAAGCTGTATTGCTTGTTGAGCTAAGTCAGCGTCTCTTATTAATGATTCTGAAGCAGTTTGATTTTGAATTGAGTTTTGTACTGAATTAAACTGTGATTGAAATCTATTACTTTGAGCTCCGATGGAAGACCTAGCCTCAGAGGTCCTTTCAATAGCAGCATCAATTCTTGCTAAAAAACTATCCCTTGATTCAGCATCATTTAAACTGAAATCCGCCAAATCCAAAGAATCACTTGAATAATCACCGAAAGAAAAGCTATTCGCCTGCCCTTGGTTAGAACCCGTTTGAAAGTTTAAACTTTGTGCGGAAACATTGATCGTGAAATTCGAGGAACCAGTTCCTTGTATAGACTGATCACTTAATCCCAAAGCTGATGACAAATCATCAACACCCGATGAGACATCGGTAACTGAAATAGATGAATTATCTCCCACATCTCCAGATTCTAAAACTAATTCGCCATTATCAATGGAAGCCTGAATATTCTGACCACCTTCAACTAGCTGTTGGTTGATTGCTGCCTCAATCTCAGACTCAGTAAGTACTACCCCTGCCCCACCAATATCAATTTGAGTGGCGGCACCAGTCGCATCAGAAACCTCGAAACTTATTTGACTTTGAAACTCAACACCCTGACTAATAGCAGTTTCTTCAGTCTGACCTTCAAATTCAGCGTTCTCATCTGGAGTTGCTGGATTGATCGAACCATCTATAACTCCCAAAGTCTGTGTTAATTCGGCACTTGTTCCCGAAATAGTAAAACTTTCTCCAGAATTATTTCCTTCAAACCGCAAATTTCCGTCTTCTACAACTGCAGTGACATCTACATTGTTAGCTTGCAAATCCGTATTTAATTGCTCGACCATATCAGACAAGGTATTGTTCCCAGCTGAAAAGTTGATTGTAGCAGTATCCCCAGCCTGATCAGTAAGTGTTATTTGTGTAGAAGTAGAGGTCGAGACAACATCCTCTGTTCTCATTTTAGCGCCTGTCACTTCCGCAGCAGTTACTTCGTCTAATTGCAAATCCAATCCAGGCAAAGCATCATTTGCCCTGAAATTTTCATCAAGTTGAACGGTGCGCGAAGACCCATTTCCTGAAAGAGTCAATTCAACCACACGATTCCCATCAGCATCTAATGAACTCGATAGACTTCCACTAAAACTTCCACTCTGTAGCAAAGGACCAGTCACGTAAGATTTAACATCATTTTGCGCCGAACTGACCCTACCGGAAGTAGAGCCATCAAGTAAGTTTTTGTTATTAAATTCTGTTCGATTTGCCGTATCATCTATGCCCTCAAGGATAGACCGAGCCTCTTGCTCAAGAGCTTCTCTATCCTCATCATTGAGTGCACCATTACCGGCTTGTACTGTTAGTTCACGCAGTCTCAATAAATCATCAGAAATATTAGATAGACCGCCTTCCGCTGTATTTAGTAAACTAATACCATCTTGAATATTGGCAGATGCCCTATTAAAGCCCCTAATTTGCCCCCTTAGCTTTTCACTTATCGCCAGACCGGCTGCATCTGCAGAAGCAAACGGAATACGAGAACCAGAAGAAATTTTGGATATAGTGTCCTGCATCAGACTGTTGGTTTTTTGCAAACCAAGGGTACTGATGTTGACGCCTGAGATTGGACGCACCATCATGCAACTCCTTTTGCACAGCCCTCCATGGCAACTTATATATTTCCTTTAAACTGCTCAACCTTGAACAATCGTATATACACAAGTTTAGACAAATTTAGTCAAACTGTCAAAGTAGTGTGGCTTTATTTGCAATTATGTCAAACGAACCATTAAAAATGTAATATCATCACTTTGTTCTTGCCCAACAGAAAAATCTTGTAGTTCTTTTACCAAACCATCTTTTATTGTTTTGACATCTTTTTTATGACTCTTATCTAGATATTCGATTAACCTGTTTTCTCCATATAGTTCAAATTTTGTATTATGAGCTTCAGTACAACCATCGGTGTAGAGTAAAAGAAGACTACCTGTCTTTACGGAGCAAGTATTACATCTGTATTCAATATCTTCGAAAATTCCTAGGGGTAATCCTTCTGCACTTAGCCAAGTTTTCTCTCCTTCAGGGCTTATTAATAACATCTTGTTATGGCCTCCTGAAACAAAATCTAATTGATGCTTTAAAGGGTAATATCTCGCAATAAACATTGTACAAAACACCCCTGGTGTAGCTCCCATGCAGAGTAGCGTATTTAGGTGAGTTATGTTTTGTTCCAGCGTATTGTTTGAACTGGATAAAACCTGAAAACCTACTTTCATTCTCGCGGAAACTAGAGCAGAACCTAAACCCTTGCCTGATACATCTCCTATCATCATATCTAAAGCTTTTTCCCCTTCAAATGCTTCAATAAAATCACCTCCAAGATAGCGTGCAGGTAAATAACAATGACTCCACCGAATTTGATCTGACAAATGAATATCTTGAAGAGGCGTAATAATGCTTTCCGCAATTTCAAATTCTCTTCTCTGAGAAATATTGCGCCGAAACTCTAACTCTAATTCGCGACTTTTATAAAAATATTGAACTTGTTCATGAAAAACCTGCGCCTGCATTTCACCGTCAAACTCAAACGACTTGTGCTTGAATACGGAATCCCACATGTTTTCATCAGCACTTAGATTAACTAAGCCACTTTCAAATTGAATTCTATTTTGAATTGCATCAAAATCTTTGAAATTAATATTGAATTCATCTAAATATAGTGAATTCATATATTCATTAAAACTCTTTTTAGATGGATATTTAGCTATCAAATCCCAAGTTTGTATCAAACGTTCCATTAAATGAAATTGTTTATTTAATCGTTCAATAGTATTTCCAAATTGCCTCTTTAAAATTTCGACTTCGATATATCCAGAAGTTTCCACTTCTGGTAGTAAATCTTTTTCCAAATTTTTTAGATTATTTGAATACTTATCTACTGCCAATGAAAGACTTATAACAGGTTGAGTTACCCTCGATACAAAATAGTAGGCAACCGTTATTAAATATGCTAATAGCAATGTTAAAACTGTTGTAACTAGAAGAATGAAACTCTTCAGTGGTCTTCTTATTAATGATTCTGATTCGATAGAAAAATAATAAGCATTAGGGATAATATTACTTCTATAGGCCCAGCTGTAATGAATTTTTTTATCCTTATTCTGGGATTTCAACATTAGCTGGCGCTCATTTTGTAGGTGATTTTGGATTACACCGTAAATAAGGTTTGGATGAACTTTTTCTAGAGTTTCAAAATTTTGATCTAATAGCTCCCAAGACTTCATATCTGTTCTAAAATTACGACCTTCAACATTGGCATATCGCAACAACAATAGATTCGGTTTTAAGACTGTCGTACGCAGTGACTTCAGCAAATCAAAAGACAAAATAAACACTCTATATTTTTTCTCGAATTTATTGAGTCTTATGGGTAAAAATTTGATTAAAAAATAAGACTTGCCGTTCTCAAAATAAAAGGTTTTAGATAAAGGCTTTTCTAGATTACTCCAGTTTTTTGTAGCCCAATTTTGAATTACCGATGTTTTTTCTGTTTGACCAGTCAGTAGCCAATTGGGATTACCCTTTAAATCTGCTTCAAAAAGATAACTTTCATTTTCAAAAATAGATAAAACGGAAGATAATCGTTGGTCCTGAGCTATGGCCAACCCCAGTTTATTATTGCAATCTTCAGAAGAGCTACAATTTGCAACGGTATTAAAAAGGGGCTTCAAAGATAATTTAGTCTTCAGATTATCGATAGTCTCTTTTTCAGCAAATAGTACGTTTGCTGGCTGATGATGAAAATAGTCTTGCAATAAAATTGAAGATCTATGCTGAAAATACATACTCGTAAGTACAGCTACAAGTAAATAGGGTCCTAAAATGCAAGCGACAACGCTTATAAAAACTTTTTTTCTAAGCCCACTTTTTTTTACCTTCAACATCGCCTAAACACCAATTGTGTGAGATGAGAACTTTCTTGCGAGAATCTTGAGACTGTTTTGATGCGATTGTCTATCTGAGAAACAATATCTACCAGTGATAGTTGATCATTTTTTTGAATAATACTCATAATTTCAGAGAAATGTATAGAACTCTGTTGAGTCAACGTTTGTAACTCTGCCTCTGCTGAAACAATATAAAGAATTTGATTCTGTTCTATGTGAATAGAGTTCGCTTTAATACTTTTCTGTATTTCATAACCTACTGGAGGATAGTCCGCTGAAAGCCTTTCATATGAGTTATTAACAATATGAAAACCCATTCCAACTCCAGCACATACGTAATCTAACTTACCGCTGACAATATCCATAAATCCTATGAATATATTAGCCAGAGCGTCATCATAAGATTTCTCTACCAAGAATCGTTGAAGATCCTCTAAAACATGTTCTGGATGATCTTTATCAGCCATCATAAAATCTAGAAAAGATTTGTAAACCATGGCCATTACACTTGCTTTTATCCCTGAATCATAAAGGTCAACTAAGTAAAATCTTAACGATCCTTTCGAATTCACAACATCTAAAAACTCTCCTGTGATTCCTTGGGATGCTTCAGACGAAAATGCACATTCCCAGCTATCACCGCAATCAACCAAACCCTGGGGCATCAAAACACTCTGTATACGACTAGCTAACTGCAAATCACTTTTTAAAGCTGTCGTGGTAGCTCTTTCAGCTTCGAGTCTTGCTTTTTCAATCATCTGCGTAAATTGTTTTTGAATAATTGCGATAATATCTGCGTCTAAGTTCTCAAGTCTTGGAAAAAAAAGATAAAGTCTTGGTCTACGATTTAAACGTTCAACTAAAAACTCTTGCTGTTGAGTATTTAACGGAATCTCTATAACTTTATTTAATTGATCTACCGGCGTTTCATCTAAATAATGAACCCTATATTTTTCATCTAAATCTCTGAGAAAATAGTCAGCTTCCTCTAAGTAATAATCTAAGTTTTTTTCAGATTTATTCAATATAGTTTGCAAGCCAAGACTTAATTTTATCAATGACCACTTTTCTTTAATCCTCTTATCAAAGGCATACATTCTTGACTGTAACCAGGAAATCTCATCTTCTACGGAAGTTATGGGAGATAACTCATTCTTTTTGTCATTCACCAAATAGCCGAAGCAATCATTTATTTTGGACTTTAAGTTATCTAAGAATTTTCTTCGTATTCGCAGAAAAATAAATAAGGTTAGACAGAAAAATAATAACGGAAACTGCCATACCTGAAGAAAACTTTTCATATAATTTGAACGTTTTTCTATAAAGCTAATCCTACTGGCCCCCAAAATTTCGGAATAATAGCTAGATATCCAATAAATAATTGATTTTTCACCTTTAGTCTTCCTTGTTTCAAACAACAAAGGTTGACGATCAAATCGTCTCGTTTTTCCTAATGCTTGTCGAATTTGTTCGGGAATATTAGATGGTTTGATAAATTTTTGCGATGTAGGAGAATAAACTCTTACAAATGTCCAATCCATATCTCTTAGGGACTCTGAGGAATTATAACCACCACTAAAAATACTGTTATCTTTCAAAAACCTTAATTCAAAAGATATATTAGGAGCATTTTTCTTAAGATATTCTGTAAGATCTAAACGCGTTAAAAAAGTATTGTTAAGTTGTATTGATCTATTTTTGGTGTCACTTTGCCTGATCCTGACCAATTCTGAGTTTCTATATTCTTCCCAAAGTTTTTTATTACAACGCTTTTGAAAAAGCTCTCGTATGGATTTATGCCAAGCATTTTGCTGTTGATTTTCAAAAATTTTCTGCAAATCTAGCTGTAAACTTTGCCTTCTTTGGTTTACGAAGTCTTCTAATTCCTGTAGAAACATCGATTGTGATCTGACACATTTTTTCCAACTTGATAGTTTATCTGCTTGATAAACTAAATAAAAAACCAATCCACAGATTATCATTGAAGCAATGTATGCCCCAGTTAAAAGGATGCGCAAATGGTCTACAATAGAACGTGAAAACATAATTGACTTCACGATTATATCCTAAAAACTTTTTCTTTAGACTGCCTTGTTAAACTGAAAAACACACCTCCACATAAATGCTTCTCCAATTTTGACCGAAATAACAAGAAATGTTGAAATTGATAGTTTTTTGGCTGATTATTTGTACTTGCCAATCATTAGACGCTAAATCGAGAAGAAAGAGTAATAGCGCTGGAATGATGGGGGCTAAGATGTATCCCTATCTAGCAAACTTTAAAGGCTTCGATAAAACAACCACCGGACTTCAACTAAGTATAGAAGAGCGATCCGGTAAACGTAGCCAACAAAATGTAAACTCTTTCAACTTGTATTATGTAACACCTGAATTGAAAAATTTCCCTACTTACAAAGTGAAACAAACAAAATTCGAATATGAAAATCGCAGTTATGATTCGGCAATAAGCTATTACAGCGCTGCTTTGGGAGTGCAAAAAGTAAGCCCTAATCTAGGTCTAAAAAAGTATTACAGTAATAAAAACGAGGACGCCAGAGCCCACATAAAACCATACATCACATTTCGTATGGGTTATAAATTTTGGCAAAAAGTACCTGTTTTTAATACTCCCGCAATTGCTGAATTATCCTACACTGTTTCAGACGATTATCGCTTTCCATCAGTAGGACCCCATGGATATCAAAAAATTCCTCTAAAAGGATTTGGCGCAGCTGTGTCCTTCAGATTCTAAAGAATTGATAAATTCCTATACTAATACTGGGCTAAATTGAAATTCTGTGATTTATTTGTCAGTTAAATTTGGAGTCAACAATGGTCACAGCTTATCAAATAATAACTTTTTACTGCATTCTAGGATTAGTAACGACAGGCCTTATCGGCTATTACCCTTACTTAGACCCTGAAGGTTTTGCTGCATTATCGATCTATGCAGATCATCCTAGTAAACATATTGGACTAGGTAAATTTTGCGTTATTACTCTCATGTCATTACAGCTAATCGGGATAGTGGTTTTAATAAAAAGATATCGTGATTTTAAATCTAGCTTCGTCAGTTCTAAGCGAAATCTCGCCGAGAAATCTTTATGTCGTAAAGCCTTCTGGATTGGTCTTTTAGGATTATTATTGGGAATCATTTTAGCAAAAGTTCCATGGTTATTTGGAACGAAAGTTCTCAAAGGTCAAATAACTGCTCAAGTTCATTTTCACATTGTAGCTCTTGATCTACTTATATTATGTATAGCATTAATAATGAGTGGTTGGGCTTTAGAAACCATTTCTCGTCATCTACTCTGGCTTAAACAAGATTTAGGCAAAACTGAAAAAGTGGAGCCATTTATCTGGGATATTCATGCACAAAAGTTCAATTTAGCTAAGAAGTTTTTATTCCTTGGTATTAATGTTTGGTGGCCTTATTTAGTTCTCAAATATGCAGTTGGAATGAGTGCACTTTCAGGTTTAGCTTTTCTTCCTGTGCATCTGGCTGGAGTCATACCTTACAGCATACTTAAACGAAAACATCGCTTTAAAAGAACCATTAATCCAAATTATTCAGGTAAGATATCTAAGAGGCAAAAGTATGAACCCTTGGCAATGTCATAGGCTTTAATATTGTGGTAAAAAGTCGACAAATTATATTATCAGGAACTGACCATGAATCAAATATTGGATTTGCACAAGCAAGTCGAATAGATGAGTTACTGTGCATATCGGGCACAGGACCCTGTGATGAATTTGGACAAACCATTGGATTAGACGATGCTCATCTGCAAGCACAGCGCTGTTTTGAAAAAGGACTCGATAGCGTTTTAAAAGCTGGAGGCGCAGCAGAAGATATTATCCGAACTCGAGTTTTCATTACCAGTAGAGATAATTTAAGTATCGTGGCGAAAGTACACAGAGAGTTTTTTAGTTCGATCCAACCAGCTTGCAGTATTCTTATTGTACAAGGTTTATTACATCATGAATGGCTAGTTCAAGTGGAAATAGACGCTTACATTAAATCTCTTTAAGATAATTAATCTTCAAGTGTGGATGTGTCTCCCACATCCTCTCCCAATTCTTCTGCTTTCAAGACCCGTCGCATTATTTTACCACTTCGAGTTTTCGGTAAAGTAATCACAAATTCTATTTCATCTGGAACCGCTAATGATCCTAATTCAGATCTAACATGTTGTTTTACTTGATTGACAAGTTCACCGCAGTTCTTTACCCCTGATTTTAATATACAAAAACCTTTTATGGATTCCCCTTTAACCTCATGAGGTTTACCAATTACCGCAGCCTCAGCTATATCTTGATGAGACACTAAGGCACTCTCTACCTCAGCAGTTCCAATACGATGACCTGATACATTTAATACATCATCAGCTCTACCTAAAATCATTATGTATCCATCATCATCTTTGGTAGCAAGGTCACCAGGAAAGTAAAAGCCATCCATCGATTTCCAATAGGCATCATAACGCTCAGGCTCCCCCCAACAAGTTCTCAATCCAGATGGCCATGGTTGTTTTATCACAAGTAAACCCACAGTATTTGGAGCGACAGGTTCTCCTTGCCGAGAAACTACATCAGCATCAATCCCAAATAATGGTAAACCTGCACGACCTGGTTTTGTTTTCATTGAGGGGAAAGTCGTAATCATATGGCCACCAGTTTCTGTTTGCCACCAAGTATCTACAATTGCACATTTTTCGGACCCAATATATTTGTGATACCAAATCCATGCCTCAGGATTAATAGGCTCTCCAACACTTCCTAAAACTCTCAAAGAGCTAAGGTCTCGCTTCGACGGCCATTCTTCGCCATATTTCATAAATAATCTTACGGCGGTGGGGGCTGTATAAAATACATTAACACGATAGCGCTCTATTATTTTCCACCACTGGTCTGGCTTTGGAAAATCTGGGGCTCCTTCAGAAATTACCGATGTAAGACCTACCGAAAGAGGACCGTATATTATATAGCTATGTCCTGTTATCCAGCCGGGATCAGCTGTACACCAAAAGATATCCGAACTTTTTATATCAAAGGTGGTCTTTGTCGTGAAATGGGTATAAAGATTATACCCACCAGTTGTGTGTAATACGCCTTTAGGTTTTCCTGTAGTGCCAGATGTGTAGAGAATGAATAGAGGGTCTTCAGAATCCATAACCTCAGGTTTACAGTTCGAATCTTGTAATAATTCGAATTCCCTAAAATTAATTTCTTTGCTAGATAGTTTAATATCAGCACTATCACGCAAGTCCATAATTACATGATCCACAAAATCAATATCTGTAACCGCTGTATTCACAACGCTTCTCAAATCTATTTTTTTTCCTTTTCTTTGAGTGAAAGTAGAACCAATGACAACTCTTGATTTTGCGTCTTCTATACGCAAACGAAGAGCACTAGCAGAAAAGCCTCCGTATACAACAGAATGAATGGCACCTATCCGCGCACAAGCTAAGATAGCTACTATTTGCTCTATGCTAATTGCCATATAAATGGTTACAGTATCACCTTTTCCAATCCCAATAGACTTTAATCCATTACTAAAACGGTTTACGCGTTCCAACAATTCACCGTATGTTATCTTAATTTCCTTATCGTTCTCGTTTACATAAATAAAAGCAACCTGATTGCGCTTTCCCGAGTTCACATGACGGTCAAGACAGTTATGAGTTATATTTAATTTTCCACCCAAAAACCATTGATAATTAGGATAATTCCATTCTCGAACCTTATCCCATTTATGAAACCAATCTAATTCTTCGGTCGCTATTTCAGACCAGAATTTTTCAGCATCTTCGATTGATCTTAGATAATTTGTTTCATAATCAGAAGGTTTTATCTGCGCTGAACTAACAATATCTGCCGGTGCTTCAAATTCGGCTTCATCTTTAGATAAAATATGATTTGTTTCTTCTGTCACAATAAACCTCCATTATTTATTACCAACATACGGACCTCTTTAACAGGTGTCAAAGAAAGACTTCTTTCAGCAGCATGCTGGTATGGTCTATAATCAGAAATGACGTATAGACCAGTATTCATACCTTTAAATAATGCCTAAAAGAATTCGTATTATTACAGCTGATATCACTACTATGAAGGTAGAAGCTATCGTTAATGCAGCCAATGAAACTTTACTCGGTGGCAAGGGTGTAGATGGAGCAGTTCATGCAGCTGCTGGTCCAGACATGCTCAAAGAATGTATGGCATTGAAAGGTTGTGCCACGGGTGACGCCAAGGTGACTGCTGGATATGATTTGTATTCTAAATATGTAATTCATACAGTTGGACCTATTTGGAAGGGTGGAGGCGCGGGAGAGGCTGACCTTTTAAGAAGTTGTTATGATTCTTGCTTCAAAAGAGCTATGAAGTTGGGTGTGCGTAGCATTGCATTCCCAGCTATTTCTACAGGAGCTTACGGTTATCCAATTGAAAAGTCCGCTCGAATTTCAATTGAAGAGGTCATTGGGTTTTTGCGCAAACATGACTACATGGATGAAATCTATCTAGTTTGTTTTACCGAAGAACACACTAAAACCTACCAGAAAATTTTTGATGAATTTATCGCTGGCAAAGTTGAAAAAATTTTCAAGGGTGACCAGTTAAGCCAACTAATATCACAATTAGATTTTCTGGATGACCTGAATTCCATAGACTTTTCTGATATAGATTTGGTAAAAATTGATCAAATACTAACTGAAGGTCCTGCAGCTAAATATCTTCCGCAACCTAACGAGTCCTATCAAGACGATTTACCTCCAAAAAACGAAAATGGAGATCTGATATATAAAATTGACGGAAAGGAATTCACAGTGCCTTCAGTGTACGTTCCACTAGTTGAATTTGCTTTTCATAGATTTGGTGGTGACCCAGGAATCGTTTCATTACCTGATAGCAATGTGTTCGAGTTAATTTGGACCTATATTCAACAAGTTGTAAACTGGGCTTTCAGTTTAGAAAAATCCCTTTATGGCCAAGTATATGACTTATTAAAAGAAGTCGATGAATATTATAAACAAATGATTATTGAAATTAATAATCTGGAAGATAACCACGCTGATAATCCGCTCTATTTAGAACTTGAAATGTTACCGGCTGTCTATCTATATTGTTGTAAAGTACTTAAATCTCCCGGCGTTAACCCTCGATATAAAGCAGAAATTTGCTTGGCATTCATTTATCTGATCTCTCCTATCGATTTCGTACCAGAAGGAATAATAAATCATCCTATAGCCTTCAGTGATGATATGGCAATTATGCTTCTAGTAATGAAAAAGGGCATTGAAAAAGGATTTGTTAATCCAAAAATGGTGCAAAGGTTTTGGGAAGGTGATGAAAATTTTATAGAGAATTTACCTCTCCATTACAAGCGCATGCAAGACCATTTAGGTACTGATTTCATTGAAGCTGTTTGGAGCTATTTACTTAGCAAGCTCGATAGCTAATCTAGAGATATTGCCTATCGAATTTAATATTCGCTAGACATATTAATGTTGCAGAGATACATATAGTAAATAAGCTTAAGATGATTGTATATTGCCATATTTGAGAAAATTGATTATCGACAACCAGTTCCAGATAGCTATAGTATTTGTAACTCGGAAACGCAGTTATTATAAACCCTATACTGGATACACCTTTCAAAATAACAAATTCAATAAAGTTGCTACCTATTAAGACTATTCCAAAGAAAAAATAAGTAAGCATTTTAGAAAAAAATCGTGAGATCAAAATAATAATGGCTACGGATAAACTTAATTCCCAAGCGATGAAGATAAATGACCAAACTATTTTTTGTTCAAACCCCACGAGAGTTCCGCCTGCTAGAATCATAACGATGAAGCTTATTAACAAACTTATTAAAAGTGTTATCCAACAACCAAAAAATTTACCCAATAAATAGCTGAATCTATCTACATTTCGAGATAAATAAAAATAAATACTCATACGATCATCTTCACCATAAATGGTCTCAGTAGTTACCAGAAGTGCAAGACCCAAATGAATTAACCAAACCATACTTAAACCGTTGCGCAGAAATTTATCAAAATGAAAGTCTGGGTTAGTTCCAGATAACAACGCAAACAGAGAAACTAATAAAATCGCCAAGAATATTGATAACCAAAAGAATGAGTTACGGCGGGCTTCTAAAAGTACATCGTATGCAATTTGAAATATAGCCGGCATACTAGACCCTTGCCGTAGTAACTTTATCTATGAAAAATTCTTCTAGATTTTGTTCTTTATCGAGTAAATCTTCAACGGTACCCTCAGTTAAAATTTGACCCTCATAAATAACGCAAATTTCGTCACAAATTTGCTGAGCTTCTAATAGATTATGAGTACTTATCAAAACTGTTTTGCCCTTATCGCGCATTTCCTTTATTAACTGTTTTATTTCTTTCCTTCCCAATGGGTCTAAGCCTGAGGTGGGTTCATCTAAGATTAAGAATTTTGGATCGTGTAACAAAGCCTGAACAATATTCAATCTTTGTCGCATTCCTTTAGAAAAGGTTTTGATAGGGGAATCTATTACATGACATAGTTTTAATCTCTCTAACCAATATCTTCCTGTTTTATCAATAACATCTTTGTTTAATTTACTAAGATTACCCATGCTATTAATAACTTCCCGAGGAGTTAATAAGGGGCTAAAATATGCATTTTCTGGAGAAAAGCCTATAAACTTTCTACATTCCGAAGAACGTAACTCTCCGAAAATTTTAATATCTCCTTCATACTCAGGAATCAAGCCTAAAACAGTTTTTATAGTAGTGGTTTTACCTGATCCATTGGGACCTAAGAATCCAAAAATCTTGTTTTCAGGAACATTGAAGCTAATTCCATGCAGTACTTCTTTATATTTGTTCCAACCTGTCTTGAAACCAACCTTTAAATCTTTTAATTCCAGAATATTTTTTAAATTATCATTCATTACTTTAGGGCTTTCTCCTCAAAATTAAATAAAGTAAAGGTATTAGAGATAGCAACAAAAACAAGTTGGTGCTCGCAGCTCCAACCTGTAAATAAAATTGAGAATTTATTTGAGGAATCATATGCACAAATATATTCCTCATCAATTGTCTTTCATTCTCCATTTCAGAACGATCCATTGAGCCTCTAAGAATCTCTTTATCCCCTTTTGTTTGAATTGTTGAATTTTGATCTGCTGCTGAAGATGAAGTCTGTTTTTCTTCTACATGAGAATGATCTGTATTATTTGAAGAATTATGATGGTCGTGACCGTGACCGTGACCGTGGCCATGGGAATGAGTATGACCTTGTTGTTGGTGTTTTTTTCTTATCTTTTCATAACGCTGTTTTTGAATAACCTTTAACTGCTGTTCACCCTTTTCATATAACATTTTATTCATGGCAGCGTTGTATTGATCGTTGCCTGGTTCATAAAATCCCATGCGATGATACTTATAGGCCTCTTCAATTTGATTGGCATTAAATAAAATCACACTTGCTGAAAAAGCATATAACCGAATATTAAACAAATCTTCAAATAAATAATCTTGTGGGTTCAATCGCCGAAGAACCTCGATACTACGTTTGAAGTGTCTAAGTGCTTTAATTGGATCACGCATTCCTTGAAAATAAATTATTCCCATCTCACCATAAAACCTATACAAACGCTTATGGTCTTGATGCTTAAGAATAGCTCCACGCAAAATAGTTAAGGCTTCATCAAAAAGTTGGTGATTAACACCCAAAGCATTTGCTACTAAACATACTCTTGAAATATTTTTATTATTTAGACCAACTGACAAACGCCATAAAGCCCTTACCTCAGATTGTTTGGAAAATACGCTGTAATATAATTCTTTATTACCGTCTTTTTCTTTAATCCATTCTCCAAAATGGCCATATGTATCAACCCTTTGCCAAAGAAGGTCTGAAGCAAAGTATCGAGTTTCTTCGCGAACTTGGTCAAATATATCTTTAGCTAGATATACGCCCGCTGTTTGACGCAAATTGAGCAATACACTTGCTAAACAAATAGCTGCACTTAAAAGTGAAAATAGTAACCAAATTCTAAACTTGCTTCTGCTCATACTGCATTACACTCAGAGAAGTCATAATTAAACAAATGAATACTGAATAAACTATCAAAAATAAAGTGTATTCCACGGATATTTGCTTTGCGTGAACTACCATTTCAATAAAATCATAGTACTTAAAGTTAGGAAGGAACATATAAAGCATTTTTACAAATGGAGCCGAATCATTTCCGACTTCTATAAATTCCAAAAAATTAGTAAAAAAGAAAATAAAAATAAATATAAAGAAGCTAAGAAATTTACTGAACAATCTAGATAGAAACAAAAGCACACTACAGACAACGGCTAATTCTAGAAAAATAAATAGTAAACCCCACAAAATTTGATATTTGAAGCCTACTAGATAAGTGCTACATGCTAAAAAAATTAAACCACTTAAGATCAAACTTGTAGCAAGAACAGATACTATACCCACATATTTACCTATCAAATATTCCTGTCGACTTACGTAGCGACTTAAGTAGAAATAAATACTTTTGCGCTCCTCTTCTCCATAAAGGCATTCTGTACTATAGAGAAGCGCTAACAAAAAATGTACAAACCATAGAAGAGTAAAACCCAATTCTACATATATTTTTCCACCAAAATTACCATCTAAGATAGAGATAGTTGTGCACAGAAAAACTAATCCGAGACTGATTAAAAGGGTTATATGAAACAAAGAGTTTCTCTTCGCATCAATTAGTACATCTCGTGATATTGTTAAGATAGTTGTCATTGATTGAATTTCGATTAAATGAATTGTAAATTAATCGGATAAAAGTACATCAAACAAAAGGTTCTTCATGAGATTTTTAATTATACTTATATTAGCTATCAACACAATATTCTCAAACGCTAATGGCCATAATGATTCCAATACAAATTCAACAATTATTGATGAACATCATGCTCATGAGGCTCCCCATGGAGGAATTTTAATAGAGTTAGGCGATCATTTTGGTTTGATGGAATTATTACATGACCCTAATAAAGGTTCACTGCAAGCCTGGTTTTTAGATGGTTGTGCTGATAATTATGTTCGCTTAGTTAAACAAAAAATTAAGTTTGTAGTCCACGGGCGTTTCTTAAATAAATCTGTTAAAGAAACTGTGTCATTTGAGCTCTCACCAAAGGCAAACCCTCTAACTGGTGAAACTCGTCAATCTACATCACAATACCAATTGATACATGATCAATTAAAAGGCGTTGTTAGGTTAAAGGGTATGGTCTTAAATGTGAGGTACAAGGGCCATAATTTCAAAAATCTAACTTTTGATACTAAACCAGTCGATTAGTTATTTTCAATTTAGGAATGCCTTCGATACCTGATATTTGTAGATGCTCATGAATAACAGTCAATAATTTAGGATCAAAATAATTCGAAATAGATTCTTCGGATTCTTTAAGTCTCACCGCTGCTAGTTTTAGCAACCTATCTGCCGGACCAAGACGTTTTTTTTGATAATGTACTCCGACACCTGCCAACAATATTAAAGCCTGAAAAAACGCTTTTTCTGAACCGTGTCGAGTATGCCAAATTTCCTCCCAAAACTCGTGAGCCTCGTAAAATAATCCCCTGTTAAAGTGTTCTACTCCTAAAATGAATAATTCATCCATTCTGGTCTGTGACATTGTTCTATTTATCATGCTTGACTCAAACCCCATTCATAAGTATACAGCCTAAGTATGCAATCTTCGAATACTCGAAAAAGATTAAGATATTCTATATTGGCTGCTCTTTTATGTAGTGGAATTATTGCGGGAACTTATTTAAGACTACCACTACCAATTGGTATTCCAATTACTTTTCAAGTTCCTATGATTCAGTTAGCCGCTCTGGGCTTACCTGCTCCTTTTGGTATTCTGTCCGTAACTCTATATTTAACATTAGGTGCCTTTGGTTTTCCAGTATTCAGTAAGGGAGGGGGAATATCATATTTCTTTGAAATAACGGGGGGTTATTTAATAGGATTTTGGGTGGCGACTGTTTTATGTCAAATATTTCAAAAAAGAATTATCACACACTGGTTTTATATAATCATCGCCCTATTGATTCATAGCACGATTATTTATTTGATCGGTATAAGTTGGCAATCGTATATCACAAATTCCTATTGGTTTGATGTCGCACTTGCTATGACGCCTTTCATGTTGAGTTCAATTCCCAAAATTCTTTTGGCGTATTTAATGATTATTGGCTTTCATAAAGTACTACTTCGACGATTCTAGTCATAAAAATATGAAGCTCAAAATTTTACTGAATTTGTCGACAATATTGATCACTTGTCCGATGGAAAGGCAAAGGAGGTTTACATGCAGCCAATACGAGATTTCCAACCTGTAATTAGATTCTCAGATATAAAACGTTGGTTTAATTCTCGACAACAAAATATTGTCCAGGGCATCCAAAAAATTCGGAATAACCGTAATAAAGTACAAAAACTTCAATACTCTTTAGATAAAACAAACTCAAAGTACATCCAAATTGAAGACCAGCAAACTGAAATAAAACAAGAGATCAACAATTTGCAGAAAACCTTAGAAAAACAAAACAAAAAAATTGAAGAAGTCATTTGGTTACTTAAAACTCAATTTGAAGATTTAGAAGAACAAACAGTTGATCAATTATTAGAGATGAAACAACGTGAAAAAGTACTCGACTCCTCAATTCATAAACGTCTTAAAACAATGAAAAAGGAGTTAGCATTCTCAATGCTGGACCAACAAAGTACAATTCAACAATATTTTGATCGAGTATTACAAGTAGAACAGAAAATCAAAAATATTGAAGAAATCCAAAGTGTAGGAATTATCAGAAGATTATTTAAGCAATAGGGTTATGCAATTACCCTACTTGGATTTTCATACTCACAATAAAATCGATGACCCGAATATTTTTAGTATCACTAGTTCACCATGTTTAAACTCCCAACCTATTTGTTACGGTTTACACCCCTGGTATTTAGATGAAAACTGGCCAATTGCATTAGAGTCAATTAAACTCACTTGCAAAACTAGTTCTCCTCTCATGTTGGGCGAAATTGGGCTTGATAAATTGCGTGGCCCTAGTTTTGATACGCAATACAACGCGATGGTCGCTCAATTGAAAATTGCCGCTGAATTGGATTTAGCATGCATTGTTCATTCTGTTCGATCATATTCTGAATGTCTATCTCTCAGAAAAAAGTGGAGTAAATATTGTAGACCCTGGGTTTTTCATGATTTTAATTCTAATGAAAATATGGCAAAAGCAATTATTCAATCGGGATGTTATATATCATTATCTCCGAGAGTAATGAATCACTATTCGATACACAAAAAAAAATTTAGTTACCTTAAAACTCTTGATTTGAATTTTATCTTTCTGGAAACTGATAATGACCAGAATACCAATATTTTAGAAATGTTTGAATGGTATTCATCGATTCGAAATATTGATATGAAAGATTTGAATAAAAGGCTCTGGAAAAATTTAGAATTAGTTACAGGAAAAAATTATGAGTGCATATTGGCTGAGTCGCGCTGAATTACTATTGCAAAACAAAATGTATGAATTAGAAAAAGCTCATGTAGCTATTGTAGGACTAGGAGGCATTGGGGGCTTTGCTGTTGAATGTTTGGTAAGAGCTGGTGTTGGAGAACTTACATTAATTGATGGCGATGTAATTGAAGCTAGTAATAGAAATCGACAAGTAATAGCACTGACAAGTAATGACGGTAAATCTAAAGTTCTAGAAATGGGTAAACGCTGTCTCGAGATTAATCCAGAAATTAAACTTAATCAAATAGATACGTTTTTAGTTCCTGCTAATATCGAAGAATTAGGATTGTTACAAGCCGATATTATTTTGGACTGTATCGATACGCTGACACCTAAATGCCTACTAATTGAATTTGCTAAGAAAAATAAAAAACCAATTATTTCTTGTCTTGGTGCTGGAGGGAAACTAGACCCCTCTAAAGTTCAAATAAAAGATATTAGTAAAACCTATAATTGCACTCTAGCTCGCGCAGTCCGTAAACGCCTCTATAAAATGGGAATCAGAAGAGGGGTTTTATCTGTATTTAGTCCTGAGCCTGTAGATAAATCGAGGCTTCTTAGAACCGATGGAAGTAACTTCAAAAAATCATCATTAGGTACAATTTCTTATATGCCACCTTTGTTCGGACTTTATGCATCATCAGCTATTATTCGAGAATTAGTGGGAGATACCGAAGAAACCGTAAAACTTAATAAAATTTGATTAAATTGCTAGCCAGCTGGTCTACTACCTTCCTGAATAATTTTCCATATTCCTCTAGCATGATAAAACTCATAATTTCCATGTAAAAGGCTGCCCTCTACAAAAATAACATCACGAGTTTTTCGAATAATTTTTGGTCTGGCAATAACAAACTTCCCGGCTATCCCCCTTGAAACAAAATAGGAATTAAGCTGAATTGTTGCTATTCGATTAGGAGGATTTGCTTGTCTTAAAATATTCATAGCAAGAATGTGGTCAATGGCTGTCATCAGCACACCACCATGAATACTACCCCCTTGATTTTGATGTCTATCTACATTTGTTTGAAAACCATATACCCACTCATTATCAATTGAATACTCATAGAGTTTAGATCCAACAAATTTTTCAAAATTAATTGAATATTTTGATTCTATAAATTTTGGTGGGATCAAAACGTTACTATTCATTCCACTCCTTAAAACTTTCGTAGCTCGCTAACCAAATTAGACATATTTAGAAAATCTTTTCTTATAAATACATATAAATTACGACTTCCCCAAAATGTGTGTTGATTTGCTAATTTATGAACCCACTCGCTGGCAAATAAAGGTAGTCTTATTATGTGATAGTTTTGAAGTTTTTCCGATTTAGAAACTCCCATAATAAATAAATCATAACCAACAACCAAATCCGGTTCTTGAAGTTCAAAAAAACTTTTTGGAATAGCACCTATACTACCGTGAGACCGTTGATTTGGGATATCTAAAGGATGGTATTTGAGTGCCTCCGGTGTCGCTAAACCTACACCATCCAAAATAACACCAGGATAATATTTCGATATTGCACCGATTTCAGCTACCATCAGGCGTGTGTTTTCATTAGTGTATCGAGAAAAAACTTTAGATAACTTTAAGTAAGTTTGAACTCTAGCGCTTCTTAATGAATACCTGTAGTGGTTCGTACAAGTGAGATAAAAATCGAATAGAAAAGGTAAATTAAAGCAAAATATTAGAACCATATATTTGCGGTTTCTCATACATAGAGTAAATGCAAGAAAAAGTAATGGACAGTGAATGAGGGCGGGATACCAAGAGAAAATAAATGTACTCTTCAATAGGTACACTGAATACAATAAAAATATATATATACCGACTAACTTAGACCAAATATTCAATTTCAATATCTGTACAAAAACCAATAATGGTATCAATCTGAATATTAAAGACCAATTCTCTCTACCAGGTAGTAGATCAAACAGCGTCTGATGAAATTCGATATGGTATACAACAGACTTTACAATGATTGCATGAGGAATAATTCCCTCAAATAGATATACTAGCCAGCAGGTAACAGCACTAATAAAAAGTATACCTGTAATTATGCTTAACCTTTTCTGTTGATAATTTCGATACCAATAAATACCTATTACTAAACTGAATAAAATTAATTCAGGTCTAATAAAAGGTAATACGCTTATTACTATTGGTAATATTAAAAATCTTTGGGTTTTGCAAAGCCACAAACATAGAAATACTGCAAAACATGCAAATGGTGTTTCCATTCGGTCAATAGCGGCTACATGCAAACAGCATATATTGAAAATATAGGCTAACCAAAAGCTTACCAGATTATTTGAATTGTTAAGTTGACACCATAGAAAGCTAATTATACTTACCGTTATTGAATTTAAGATAGCAATCCATATATATAAATCTCCTGGTAATTTATATAAGAACGATAGTAATAAGGTCCACACCATAGAAGTGCTTATCATTAGTGGCTGAGAGAGATCAAAATAAGGGAGGCCGTGCAAAGACATATTTATAGCTATTCGTTCATGAATATAGCTATCATCACATGCCATATCAGCATGAAAAATAAGTAATATTAAGCTAAATGATATGGTAATAACCATGCTCAACATTAATTGAAATTTGATAGATTCTCCAATTTAATGAACTAGATAGTCACAGTACTTCCTGCGGCTTGATTTTTTTGATAAATACCAGCAGCATACCAAACCGATAACACCCAAATAACAACTACTATTAGACCTACTGCTAGAAAAGCGTTAGCGTAAAAGGCCTCTCCTAATAAAAGAACCAATGAAATTTTGACTACGGAAGCAAACAGATCACCTATGCGCATCATTGGACCATCAATTATTGCTTTTAGTTTGCCTTTAGTTTCCTTAGATGTAGGAGTATATAAGACCTCTTTGGTGACATTATTAATAGAATAGTTAAGTGCTCCACCAACGACCATTAGTATTTGAATGATTTCTAATCCAATATCTAAATTTAGAACATTCCCAGCGACAAGAAAAAATAATGGAAGCAACATTATTGCAAACCTTACTGACAATAACTTAAAAATCATACGAGATAACAAAAGTAACAGTAGTCCTAGAACATTCTGCAGGCTGTAAGTTGTGGAATAAAAAATACCCATTTGGTCATAGTTAGAATCTTTAAATTCCACAAATTTACTTTGAATATATTGGACGCTAAGACTATTTACTCTAGGATTTGTTTGTAGAAAATTACGTATGTATTCAGAACGATCCTCATTTGCTTGAAATTTATAACCATACACAAACTGAAAGCCTTCAGAGTTTATTTCTTTGCTGTTGGAGGAATTTAATAAAGTATTCAACTCTTCAAAAGAAGAAAGATAACTTTTACTAGCTACTTCAGTATCAATAATAGGGTCTGATTGAAAGTCTAAAATCGTATTCGATACTGCTAAAGCAAAAACCATAATCGCTAGGCAACGAGCATAATGATGCTTAAATAATTTTATAATATCTTTGAGTAGAGATGAATCTGATTTGCTTTCATTTACTAAACTATCGTCAACATATTTTAAATCGTTATTTACCTTATGATTTTTTGCAAAATTGGAAGCTTTTGCCATAAAAAACATGGTAAAAAACATAATTACGGCGGACACAACTAGCAAATAATCGCGCAAATTGTTTTCGATAAGTAATCTTGTTAATGGAGCACCTATCCACGCTCCTAATGTAGCTCCTACAGCAATAAAACCAAAGCATCGTCTACTTTGTTCTGGGCTGAATAAATAATTTATTGCTCCCCATGTTACAGATATACACAATAAAAAATAGCTAGAAGCCCAAAAATAAAATGCAATTACAGCCCATTGATGAGATTCCAATAAAAAAATTCCAGTAAATAATAGTTTGAAACATATCATTGCAAGAAATGTATAACCAACTAAACTATGCATGTTCACTCTTACAAAAAAATGATTGAATATTTTTGTAAAAAGTAGTGAAAACATCGCGCTGACTAGAAAAAAAAATGGTTTATAATTTGGTGGAAATTCCTTTAAGAACTGAGAGTTTCTCATTGGCTTCACGATGTAGTAAGAGACTAAAAGTAAAAAAATAGCCGCAAAACATAGCAGCACAAGGGGCTGCTCATCTTTTTCAGCGCCAGTAAGCCAAGTCAAAAATTTTCTAAATTTCTGTACCATATGCCCAGTATTTATTCGGGATTTTAATAGAAAAGATGAATCTACCAATATTTAATTTTCTAAGTATTATCAATGTGTTCAATATTTTTGTTGTCCGTATACGATTTTAATGAAATTTCTGCCTGGACAAAATCTTTAGTATGGAGTAGTTGATCTTGAAATGCATTCATCATACCTTGAATTTGTACTTGTAAGTTGGATTTTTCTTCCTTCCAATTTTGTCGTATTTCTTGAGATTTACCAATAATTTTGCGAACCTTACCTTCAATTTCTTGAAGTCTATATTGATCTCTCTCGTACTCTTCTTGGCGTGTTACCAAAACACGGAGCTCTTCAATTTTTGAAGCAAATTTATCTTCAAGTTTTTGCAATATAATGCTGACCTGCTGTGCTTCCTTGATCACTCTTGCCATATTTTTTGATTGAAACATAAGATTGTTTTCTGTTGTTGGATCATGAGTCTTCTTCAAATCCTTTAGTTCTTTAATGATCTTTATACATTCCGCTCTTGTACGACTGGCTTCTTTTATCCTAGTTTGTACTCGTAATTTTCGTTCTCGCAGGTATATTTCTACTCGACTCTCCCAAAAACGTAATAGATCATTAGGCATTAGAACGTAGGATGTAAGCATTTCTCTATATGGCTTTTCTAATTCTGACATCTTTTTATATAATCTATAGCGTAAAAATTTTACACCTAAGCCTGCTCCAACTATAGAACCTATTGCAGTGCAAGCAATTACACCCACCGCCTTACTTATAATTAAGTTTCCACTAGCAATTAATGGCATCAATATGGTGGAATAAAACACTACTCCTATTATTCCGAGCACCGCTGAAACAACAGCACCTACTCCTCCCATGAGAAAGACAGATACAATCGAAATACCTACCATTGCAATTAATGACGCCAATAAGATTAAATCTTTACCAATAAATAGACCAAATATGGCCGATAGCAGCCCACCTACGTAGGCTCCTTGTTTGATACCTTTTTCTTGGTTTATATTAATATCTAGTCTTACGGAATCTTCAACTTTCAAATCGATTACTTTATTTCGAAAGTCTTCTAATTCAGAAGCCCAATCTTTTTCAGTTACTTCGATTAATAGATCTCGAAATTCTTCATCCTGAGTGGACTGAATAAGCTCACCTATTCTATTCATATTTTTTGAATTATTATCGGATTGCTTGTGTTTTGCGGTGTAGCACTTTAATACTCTAAGATTCAACTGTTTCAAAGAATAGTATTCAATACAATTTATATGGTTATAAATTTTTAGTACAATCTGATCCGCAGTGTGCTTATCAAACTGATGAACGACTCGCTCATGAATCTGTTTGAAAAATGATTCAAAATTTATGAAATGATCTTTATTTTGTACATCAATAAAACCTTCACATGCTAATTTTTGTAACTCATTTAGCCTTTTTCTATCGATACTTAACAGGCTACAGAGTGTTATTAGAAAATTTTCCTTTCCGTTTGATAGGTCAGTATTTTTTCCAATTTCAACCAGCAGTGTCATCATTATAAAGTCTGCTAACTGTGCATCGATGCAATCTTTAAACTCTTGATCATTCATCTAAATTTTTTCCCTCATATACTTCATTGTAAGTATTTTTAATCAAGCTGCCCATTGATCAATTTAATTAATGTTTAATATCAAAAATATTGACATATTCAATGCACCTGTTGCCTAATTACACGAACTGTACATCGAACACATTTTTTTAAGCAAATAGGGTTCGTATTAAATCAGACGAAATTAATTTATATATTCCCACCTCAGGTCCAAAGAATGTTGTACTCAGGGTCGGATACTAAAGAGCTCCGCGAATTTTAGCGGAGCTTTTCTTTTATATTCACTTTATTGAATCAAAATTTAGGTCTAATTGAATTGTCGAAGAATCTTTTTTAGCTTCGAAACCCTTACGTGAAAATAAATCGCTGGCTGTAAATCCGATAGTAATATGAAAATCTTGCTTCATTGGATCAAAAATATCCTTTGGAATAGACCATTCCGCGGCTATTAGTTTTCTAATTGTTCTTAGTCCACGAGATTTGATGACCAAAAAGAAAACTTCTGATTCCTGCTTATTAGTGTTTTGCCCTTTTAGGCTACCAATGCCTAAAATATTGAAATGAACATACTGAATTAATGAATCAACTAAATGATCAATACTTATCATATTTATTGAGGGATTCCATCGTTTTATATGGTTAAATTCTGGAGGCGTTAGAACAGTTATGTGAGCTTCTCCTCGATGTTTTAGTTTAAGGTTTCTAACTTTTTCTATGTATGTACGAATCTTTGTAATAGGTTTATACGAAATATTTCGAGCCAAATAAGTCCCATAAATCTTACTTGGCTTATTGTGAGATACAAATGGAACTGGTCTATAAATATTAGACAGAAGTTTTAGTCTGGTCGATTTGTGAGTCTTTGTATAGCTTAAGTTGTTTGAAGTGGCAAATGTTTGACCAACTATTAAATATAGTAATAAAATTCTCATATCACTTTCTCCTAAAAATCAGTTCTATGACAAGACTTTACCAAAGCAATGCATTATCCTGAGCCGCATTTCTAATTTACGAGGAGATTTGTAATGATTCAAGACTTGAAAAGTCGCTTTAATCAAGCTCTTAAAAAAATTGAAGGAACTGACCCTAATCGTCTTGAAATTACCCCCGCTACTCAGAAAAGTTTTGGAGACTTTCAAACTAATGTAGCTATGCAGCATTCAAAAATACTAAAACAAAACCCACGTCAAATAGCTGAAAAAATTGTAAGCGAATTGATTGAAAAGAAGTGTTTTGAAAAAATTGAAATTGTTGGTCCCGGTTTTATAAATATTTTTTTGAAGAAAGAGTTTATTGAAGAACACATTAATAATCTATCAAAAGATGATCTTTTAGGAATAGAGCAAACAAACAATACCAAGCCTGTTATTATTGATTATTCAGCGCCAAATGTTGCTAAAACTATGCATGTTGCTCATATACGTTCCACTATCATTGGCGATGCCTTAAAGCGGATTTATCTTTCTTGTGGATATAGGGTATTGGCAGATAATCACATAGGTGATTGGGGAACTCAATTTGGTAAGCTTTTATATGCATACAAGAATTTCGATATTCCAGAGGATACTAATCGTAACTCTGTATCTTTTTTGGAAAATCTATATCAAAAATTTGTAGCACTAGCTAAAAATGATAAAACCTTAAATGAACATGCAAGAGCAGAGGTTGCAGCTTTACAGAGAGAAGAGGAGCCGAATTATTCGCTTTGGAAAAATTTTATATCAATTAGCTTAGCAGAATTCGAAAGTGTTTATTCGAGACTAAATGTACAATTTGATATGCAACGAGGAGAATCTTATTACAATCCTACCCTTCCAAACGTTGTTGATAAATTAAAAGAAAAAAATATTTGTCATGAGTCCGAAGGGGCTCAAGTAGTTTTTTTTAATAACGACATATTGCCTCCTTTACCTGTCCAAAAAAGTGATGGATCATTTCTCTACTCAACAACTGACATTGCCACGGTCGAAACGCGTGTTGAAGAATTCAATCCAAGTATTATTCTTTATGTCACAGATAATAGACAGAAACTACACTTTCAACAGATTTTTGAGATCGCTAGGCTTCAGGGATACTCTACTAATCTAAAGCATATTCCTTTTGGCCTAATGAAATTTGGTGAAGGAACTATTATGTCCACCAAAGAAGGACAAGTCATTAGCCTCAAGGCTCTACTGAATGAGGCTGAAGACAAAGCCTATCAAGTTTTGAATGAGACTAATTACAGTGAGTCTCAAAAACGTGAAATAGCACGAGTCGTAGGTATTTCAGCAATTAAATACCAGGACTTGTGTCAAAATCCTTCAACTGACATTACATTCACCTGGGAAAAGGCTCTTAATTTAGAGGGTAATTCAGCGCCTTATTTACTGTATGCCTATGCTCGAATTCAAGCCATTTACCGTAAATATAAAGATCAAATAGGTGAATTATCCATTGATACTCATATTAAAATTTCAACGGAAATTGAAAAAGATTTATGTCTACAACTATTCCGCTTGAATGATACTGTCCAATTAGCTCGTGAAAATTGTAGACCTAATTTGCTTGCAGACTACATTTATCAATTATCTAGTTTATTTGCATCTTTTTATAATCAAGTCAGTATACTGCGAGCAGAAACACCTGAATTACGTAATTCCAGAATGGCTTTAGCTTTACTTACCGCTAGAGTACTCAAAAAAGGCCTCAATATTTTAGGGCTCGAAACCCTAGATCGTATGTAAATTATGAAAATAGCTGTAAGTGCCACAAGTTTTTGCAAGAATCGAATTTTACGCTTAGAACTATTAAAGCATTTTCCAAAAACTAAATTTTTAATGTCGCATGGAGTACCTTCGTATGATGAATTGATCAGCTTTTATGAGGATGCAGAAGGGCTCATTGTAGGTACAGAAAAAGTTGATCGGAATCTCTTAGAACAATTTCCTCATATTAAAATTATAAGCAAGTATGGTGTTGGAATAGACAACATAGACTTAAATGCATTAAATAATTTAAATATTAAATTGGGATTTACAGCTGGAGTTAATAAATTAAGTGTTGCCGAACTAACCCTTGGATTTATGCTTGCATTATCTCATAATATGTTTTTGAAAGGTTTACCTCTTAAATCTGGTACTTGGGAAAAAAATGGCGGTATTCAGTTAAGTAATCGCTCTGTAGGAATAATTGGCTGTGGAAATGTGGGTTATCAATTGATAGAGCTACTAAAGCCTTTTCAATGTAAAATATTAATAAATGATATCGAAGACAAACAATCACTAATAAAATCTCACGGAGCCAAGCAGGTCTCAAAGGATGAAATCTTTGAAAAATGCCAGTTCATTACATTACATCTACCATTAACTAATCAGACCAAATATCTAATCAACCACGAAAGATTAAAGAGAATGCGTAATGACGCTTTCATAGTAAATACGGCACGAGGACAACTTATTAATCAATTAGCATTAAAGCAAGCACTGATAGATAACCAAATTGCTGGTGCAGCTCTCGATGTATATGAAATAGAACCTCCTGTAGATATTGAATTTTTAAGTCTGCCCCAGCTTATAACAACGCCTCACATTGGAGGTAACTCAGTGGAAGCACAGCTAAATATGGGACGGAGTGCCATTAAACACCTAGTAAGCTTTTTCAAAAATGAAACTACGATTACTTAAAGAGTAAACCCAGTGAGCTTGATATGGCGAAAAATCGTTTTGATCTCTTATATGCATATTGGAATTCATTCCAAATAATAACAATTTCTGCCAATCTCCCCAGTTATTGTCGTAGTAAAAAGCTAATGGAATAGAAGGAGAAATTGTATACGAATCAGGATGCGAGTTTAGACCCAAGCTCAAAAGATTCCATCCACGACTCAATGAATATTTCCAGCGACTAGGCAAAATATGATTCCAACTTAATGTCTTACTTAAATTAGAAGATTGAAACACAAAGAAACCCTGACCATACTCTAAGCTTTGATTTAAAAATGAATTACTACCATTTACTGTACAAGAGTCCTCACCAGCAGAATAATTGAAGAACTCTCCTTGCTTATATCCAATTATGCAATTATTAAGAGATAATTCATTCTTTACCAACTCTAAGGCTTGGGAAACTGTTTGGCCTCCAAATTGTGGTTGAAGAGCAATCATATTCCAACCAGGCTCAACTGTAATATTTGTAGTAGTAACATCTAATTGATCTTTAGCAAAAATTTTTAGCTTAAAAGGAACGGCTAGCTTGTCTTGATCAAGGTCTCTCAAGTAGAGTTGAATTTCAGAGCCCTGCAAACTACTTAAATCTTCTAAAAAATGCCATGTAAGCTTATAAGTCTCTCCTATGCTGATTGTCGTAGTTTGGGTACTAATAGAACTTGTTGGAAAAAACGATGCAGCATTCTTAGGACTTACCATTACACTAAAAAACGTAGAAAGCGAGTCGGGATCATCTAATTGAAATTCTATCTCCATTTTATTGTTAGTAACTTGAATATTAGGGCCTATTGAATAACTAGGCAGATTGCTTTGATTAATCTCTGTACTACCAAGAAAACTAAATCTATTTTGTGCTTCTCTACAACTATTAGGCAGTCCGTCTTCATCAGAATAAAATGCCAAAGTAAACTCGCCTGGAGGAGTAACTATATTGAAATTTGTGCCTTCAACAACAGCTGAATGATTTTTAAGTGATAAGACACAGGAGTAAGGATCCAAATCATTATTACACTGTGCGAGCGTCTTCCTCGAAGGTAGCATTAATACTCTAAAGTTACGAGGATTTACACAGGGAACACAGGCATCATTAATTAAAGGACATTGAGATCGAAATTTTAGACTTTGAAAGCTCCCAGTATCGTTATTCAGCGATATGTAACGAACATCATAAGGCCTAACATTGGCCATAGTCGTAGGCTCCATAGTACTTACATTTAAGGTTGCTAAAGATTTAAGCTCACCTGTATTGGATTCAGAATCCAAATCAATAAACTTAAGATCAAAAGGTTTACTATCAAAATATTGTGCAAGCACAAATTGCTCATAAATCGATTCAAAGTCCAAACCCTTCTCAGTTAGTTTTTGCCGTAACTGAGGTGTATGCAGTATACCCAAACTTAATAAATCGTAAAAAATACGATCACGATCTATGTAATCTTTTCCTAGTTGCTCCCAAAAGAATGTAAAAAATAAATATCCAAGACCGTAATATTCAACAGAACGAATACTATCTAACAGATATGTTTTTTGAGGAAAATTTAAGTAAGATTTTACCTGATCGGGAGCATCACTAGGCCAATTAAGAATAGCTGTCTGTGTATTGGGGAATACACCCTTTTCAAATACTCTAAACACAGCAAACTGCGCAAAACCTTCCAATATCCATGGGGGTATGTTATTCCAATATGAAGATCCGTTAGCAAGATGAAAATGTTGAAGATGAAATAGCTCATGAGCAAGAGTATGAAAAAATGATGTACGTGAAATTTCATGAATATTATCTCTTCCACCTGGATTCAAAGGATTAATATCCATGTGTAATAAGTTTATCCCTAAATTATCTACGTCTCCCGGGAAAAAATATCCTCCCACATATGTTCCATCAATTTCAAAAGAGTCTTGAATGTCATAAAGTAAAAAATGTAGCCCGCTATATCGGGCATTCTGAGGATCTTGAATTTTGCCAAAACTACTTACCAATTGGTTTACGACCTGATTTTGTAATATGTTGAATAACTCTGAAATCACGTTATTACGATCAAATTGAAGTTCAGCAAACGATCCACCTAAAAAGGAAGCTGAATTTAAATTGTTTATTTGTAAATCTTCATAGGCGGTTTCTTCAACCCAAAGGTATATTTCAGTACCTAGTATCGTGCCACTTCGATGAACTTCCGCAGTAATGGTTTGCGTTGCTCCCGACACAAAATTTATTACCGGAAAATTAAATTTTTCTCCTACTTGAGCAGTTGATGTTGCACCTACTGTCTGTATACTTTTGTTCAGTTGTAAATGAGAAAATTTTTTGTGAACTATTTTATGTACGGGACAAATCCATTTTGCAGCTTTTACATTAATCGGTAAAAGAATAAACAATAATGTAGTGACAAAGTGTTTTACGTGTATCATTTCAGTAGCTCAAGAGCTTTCTTTAATAAACCACTCTCCAAAACCTGTTTTTTCAAGGCAGGTGTATACGAGGTAGTAGGAATTATTAAATTACACATTAATTTATAATTTGTAATGCCATGACGAAACGAAATCTGAGAAAATTGACATTTAATATCTACTGACCAATTCTTCAAAAAACCTTTTTTAATTTGCTTCTCTGTCAGTTTATTTGAAGCTTCAATCCATGGGAGGCTTTTATATCCACTTTGATAATTTCTCCATGTTTTGTCTGTTAACTGAATTCCAAAATCTTCATCAGGCCATATTAAAAAATATAGGTATACCACAATAGATTTTTGTTTTGATTCAAGTTCGGGTAGCTTGCTTACAAGCTCATCAGATCTAGCTTTACAGCTTTTATCAATCGGGCATATATGACATTTTGGAGATATAGGAGTACAGATTAAGGCTCCTAATTCCATCATTGCTTGATTAAAATCACCAGGATTAGAATCAACAAAAAAACCTTTGTTAAAACTTTCCCTAATTAGACGATTTGTTTTCGCTCGATATGGATTACCCCTTAAACTAAAATGACGGCAAATTACTCTCATAACGTTACCATCTACTACAGGCACAGCCTCTTCAAAAGCAATAGAAGCTATAGCGCAACTAGTGTAGTCTCCAATTCCCGGTAAATTACGCAATTCCTTTGCTAAATTCGGAAAAATCGATTGATATTTAAAATATATCACCTCACAAGCAGCTTTTAAGTATTTAGCTCGACGGTAATAACCTAAGCCTTCCCATTCTTTAAGAACATCATGTTCCTGTGCTAAAGCTAATGATTCTACAGTAGGAAATTTTGATATAAATGTATTAAATTTTGAAATCACAGCTTCAACTCTTGTCTGTTGGAGCATAATTTCACTGACTAAAATTCGATAAGGATCTTTATTATGGCGCCAAGGCAAATCTCGTTTATTTTCTTCGTACCAATTAAGTAGTAAATATGCGGGTTTCATAATACTAACTGCAGTGTAATGCGCTAGTAATATTAAATCTATTCCGTTGTAAAAAAAGAGCGAAAATTTTGGAAGCGTTCACCTTCAGCTGTGAAGACGCCATCTATCTGGATTTCATATCGAGTATTACTTTTCAAGCCTATGTCACTACTGGATACTTTAGTTCGAAAAGTGATTTTTGTATCATCTAAATCGTACTCAGGTTCCCCCATAAAGAAAAATTCTTTCTGCACGCCAAAAGCCTCTTTCAATTTTATATTACCAGCTACGGAAGTTTTATCTACTGCTGCTTGAAAGAAAATACTTATATCAGTTCCTGTGCTTATGTTCATAGCATCAGAAGAGGGTTGTGTTGCATTTACGCGAATTTCTTCGGTATTAAAAGTCCAATTTACACTTCCTATCATTCCATTGTTAACACTTTGAATATCTCGTAATGTAACAAAATATTCTGTGGAAAATTTTAGTCTGCCGCGTTCTGGCTTGATGCTGAGCTGCTTCAATGTATCGTCATATATAAGCGTTGCTGGCATTATCTCTTCAAAATCAAGGTCAGAATTTGATTGCTCTATTGCATAAAAGTTAGCGGTAGAAACTTTTGCCACATCGATGCTTTGATTAAAAATTGCGAATATTTCTTGTTTTCCTACCCCTGTAACTATTACTGAATTGAACTCATCTCGAGGATTAATTCTGGTGACCAAAAACTCTTCGGCTGTTATAAATCGAAATACGTAAGGAGGGATATACTCCTCATCTGCGCCTTTTACCTCACTAACAGTAAATTCGTAATGAGTTCCTTCCTTCATATTTACTACTGGAGTATATGTAGCAACCCGAGTGGCGGAATTATAAGAAATATTTCCTGGGATTGTTGTACCAGTTATTGAGCTTAATTTAATTGTAGCTCTATTTAATGTACGAATATCAATTCCTTTCTCAAAAGTCACTGATACGCTACTATTTATGGGAACATTTGAAGCATTTTCAATTGGTGAAACATTGACTATGGCCATTGTGCCTTTACTGCTTGGTACATAAGGATCACCTGCATTACAGCCCATAAATGCAATTGATAGTAATAAAAGACTAAACCAAAACATTTGAGGCATTTTTGTTTTATTTAGTTTAAATTGTTGCTTAGTCACAAAAGAAGAATCGACAATAAAGTGTCTTAATTGACATTTTTTGTTGTGCCACCTACATTCTTAATGCAATTAATAAACAAAAAATATTAATGTACGATAGTTTTTGTATGCCTTTATGTCGATTGTCATTAATTCTAGTAAACACTTTTATAGTTAGTCAATTGTGCTGGGCAACCTCTATAGTCAGTCTTGATTTACCTGATTTGATATTAAAATCACAAATGATTGTTCAAGCTAAGTTGATCAATAAAGAACCTGTAATATGGCGTGGTCATATATGGACTAAATTAATCTTTAATATTGACGATTTTCTCAAAGGGGACGGTCCATCACAAATTCAAGTTATGCAGCCTGGCGGTCAACTAGGTAACTATATAACAGGTGTAGCAGGTACCTTGCGATACGAAATAGACAAGAATTACTGTTTATTTTTATGGTCCAGTGAAGATACTGAGAAATGGCAAATTATCGGATTGTCTCAAGGTACATTTAATTTAAAACAGATAGGAACAGAATGGTTTATTGATTCAGATATAAACAATTATTCACTACAAGTACCAACTATTCTTCGTAGTCAACTACGAGTTCAATTATCACAAAAAGATTCACGATTAAAAAAATTAAGAGCCTTCTATGCTCAACGAAGTTTAGACAATCTTAAATCTTTAGTTAAAACGTATGAATAAATTTTGGACTCTGACAATCTGCATTTGGTTTAACTGCTTGACATCGGAAGCTGGTGTACCGTTTCTATTTCAAAATTCAACAGGAATGACACAATCAGTAAAATGGCCAAATACTGTAATTAATATCGAAATTAATCCTTCTACCAGCACCTCTTTATCTAACGCAGAAGTACTTTCAGAACTAAATACAGCGATGGATCAATGGCAAAATATACAAGAGTCGTCTATTACCTTTAATAGGGTCACCACTTTTGATAGCCCAACAAACTTTGGACCTACGGTTGACTTTAAAAACACGATAACTTTTGTTGGAAATACAGGTTTTCCACCAGGAGTAATAGGAATAACATTTGTTACTGCGGATGCAGATTCGCGAGAAATAGTAGATGTTGATATGCAATTTAATCAGGGTCAATTTACATTTATAACCAATGCAAATGGGCCGTCAAATGTGAATCAAAGTCGTATTGTCTTATCCTCCGTAGCTACCCATGAATTTGGACATTTATTGGGATTTGATCATTCACCACAATCTCAACAAAATATAGATATTTTTAATCTACCAGAATCTACGATGTATCCTTTTTTTAGTGACGACCAATTGTCACTCGAACAAGACGATATTTCTATCCTAGCTTTTAATTATCCTTCCCCTTCTAATACTTACAAGCATGTAATAGAGGGTAAAATTACTTCTGGTGATTTTTTTCCTGATGATGTAACTGGAGCGCATGTAATTGCATGGGATCGTATAGGCAATCCTAATGTATCAATTTCGACTATCTCGGGCATTACGTCCACTGGCGTAAATTTAAACGGGAACTATCGTATTGAAGGATTACCCCCTGGTAATTACACCATTTACATAGAACCATTTCCAATTCAAAATAATAATAATCAAGTTACATTGGAAGAAAATTTTGGCTTTCTTGATCAAGTATCTGCTGGAACCAGAGCTACTTTTTTACTTAAAAATAGGAATTTTACACCTGAATTTTATAACGGTACTGCCGAATCTCAATTTGAAATAGATTCAGGAATTAGTAATGCATCTACTGTATTAATAGCTGACACCACCGGCAATCGTACTCAGCAAATAGACATGATAACTAATCTTACAAATCAAGATCTTGATTTGGTAAATAGTTTTTTAGTAGTAGATGACTCAATCTTATATGCAAATGGAAATACAAAAACTCTAGTTAAGTTTCAACCTAGAGATATTTTTAACAATCAAATTAATACTGATCTAAGTAGCCGTATAGAATTCACAATTTCTACAGGAAGTTTTAGTTCCTCATCCATTCAATCGATAGCTACTCCAACACTTATTAATGATGGATCATTTACTTATTTTTCAGAAGTATTTAGCCCAATATTATCTGGTGATAAATCATTATTAGTCGCAAATTTGAGTGTTAAGTTTGACGACGCTAATATACCTAATAAGCAACAAGATATACGATTTGAAAAATCAAGTACAAATTTGACAGACATATCATTTATTCCAGATATTAATAAATTCAACAATGATGGACTCCCTCAAACATCAAGACCAATATTTGCAAACGGACTTGCACCAGCAACCTTTCAATTAATCCCCAAGTTTTCTGATGGTTCAACTATAGAAGTATCATTACCACTTGATTGGCCAATCTCTGGTATTAGTGCCGAACCGATGGAAAACACTATTACAACATTCCCCTTGAATTCTGTTGGAAATAATACGTATCAAATAACTATGACTAATTCACTGCCTGGATTAGTAAGCCCTGTCTTCTATGTAGATGGGGTTAAAATTGCGTTTCCATCATCAATTAGTTTTAATAATGTCTCAACAAATTCGCGCCTAACGATAGATGCCGACCGTATCCATATCAAACATCCGGATGTCCCACAAACACCAAAAGCAATTGTTTCGATCACGCCTACGTTTTCTGATGGTAGTATAATTTCTAGCGAAATACCAACTGACCAATTTAATCTTACAATATCAAGATTAGATGGTAGTCCCGCCATTGATGTAATACGTAGTCCCGTAATAGGCCCACTTTATGACGATAATGATAATCCTTATTATCAAGTAGAAATTGAAGCAACATCAACCATTGAGACTGTAAATATTGAATTAGAAATCGCCGGAAGACCAATGTCGCAGAATTTGAATTTAAGTTTTGATATTCCTGACCCTGCTAAATGCGAAATAATAACTACTAAACAGTATATGCTTCGAGGTTCAAATCAGACTCAAGAAATTCAAATAATTCCTAGATTCTCAGACAATTCTATAGTGGGTTCAGATTTATCAAAATTGATATTTTTAAGTACTTCTGATGGAGTTCTCTCAAATGAGCAAGGAGAGTTTACAAGTACCTTGAATCCGGCAATTAACCCTAGCTTAAAACAATCTGGCTTATTAACAGCTACTTATACCCCAGGGACTGTTGAAGGGCTTTCATTTATATTAGGAACAATACAAGCAGCAGGGTTTCAACAAATAAGCCAACAAGGTCAGATAAATATAGTAGATGTGAATCCAAACTTACTGAGAATAAATTTATTAGATAACTCTATTCCCGCTGATGCAACATCCATAACGACTCTGATCGTTACTCCTTTATTTCCAGATAATACTCCTGTTGGAAAAGAGTTTAATGCTGACTTATTAACAGCAAGTATAACGTCAGGTGAATTTCTTAAAAAGGCCCCATCAATAATCAATGTTAACGAATACAGTTTATTTCCAGCAGGTTCTTCTAATGTTTCATTTTTCAATCAGAATATCGAAGATTCATCAATCAATGGTGGTTATGAACTAAGTATTAGATCATCAAACTTTAGTACAATTGCCCGCATTAACTTTTTTGTAAACAATACTCTAAGTCTCACGTCTGAGGAAATAAGTTTTAATTTATTAGGTTCAGCAGACCCGATAAGAACTAATATAATTATTTCAAAACCTATTATTTACTCTGATGGACGATCTACTAGTAAGATTGATATTTTTCCAAAGTCTTCAAATGGTCAAGGAATTGATCTTCCGACAACATCTTCGGTTATTATTCAAAGTAATTATGGTTTGTTAATTGGCGCTATTACAAAAAACCTGGATAATAGCTATTCCCAATATTTACAATCTGACATAAATAGTGTTAACAAAACCGCATCAATTACTGTGATAATAGACGGTATACAGATGACCCCTGTAGATAAAAAGACTGTTAAATTCATTGATCTAAATGTGAATAATCTAGTAAACAATCTTATTTATCCGGACAATAATCTCATTGACGGTTTTGATATAGCTATATTAGCGAAGGCCATCAGAGACCGTGTTTGTGAAAATAATCAGGGAGATTGTACATTGGACTTTGATGATGA
>MDTD01078832.1_pt1 | contig 40867 bp, 37 predicted proteins | sample 811221 | NCBI WGS metagenome assembly MDTD01 (sample SAMN05326646, study PRJNA326480) | marine metagenome | isolation source: seawater | place: Pacific Ocean: South West | collected 2011
GCAGATCCTAAATGGTCTCCTAGGGGAGTTTTCGTGTAACTCTGGTCATTGTAAATACACAACCTATGAGTTTTCATTTTCTTATTACGGAAAGTCAAACCAGTAATCAGGTAAGGGGCACCATGAGGGCCTTTTCCAACTTTTACAAGATAGTGGTGTCCGGCCATACCACGAACTAAAATTCCCTCATCGATTATCTCGACTCTATCATTGGAATCCTCGATAATACTATTCAGAAATTCAATGGAACGTTTCGTGTTAGCACGAATTTCAGGTTTTTCACCTGAAGAGTTCCAATTCTCTCTGACCACTAACAAACGCTGGCTAGATTTACAATCAATCGGAGAGAGATACATAGAAATCAAGAATGCGAGGATGCGGGGATCAGAAGGAATGACTATGGATGACTGTTTGTTATTAGCATCGGACTTTCGGAATCTCAACCTACCATGTTTTTCGTATACCATCTCTTTTGGAACAGGATAATTTAGGTGCTGATGGTTGTTATTCTCCAGCCATCTGTACAACCATGGCTTTCTCTCCATAGCTTCCAATAAACCAGTTGGACGATTTGTCATCAAAGTAGTATAGAGTTCTGTTCCGTTTGCAACATCGAGTGCTGATTTGACATCTCTTGCCCAAGCTTGATTCAAGAAGAAGGATTCGTGCTCACAATGTTCTGTTGTTTCTAAGATCCATTCCATCAAAGAGAAAATATTCTTGCAATGAGGATTAGTAGACGGTCGCCCCAAAATAGAAGAATTAGATTGCGAGGTTATCGCTGACAAGCCAACTAGTAACTTTTTGATATCCCATTCTTGTCTAGTCATGTTATTCGATAATAACTCCAAAGCAGTGATTAGAGGAATTTTTCCAACGAGACTTCTCCCATCCAATGCTATTTTACCGTCAAAAATCGAGAGTCTTGTCCCATCTGGAAGGATGAAACCATTTGCCAACTTCCTCAACTGAACCCTTGAGAGCTTTGCTTTTTTCTTGAGTTGGGAAATAATATCCTGAAGTTCCTTAGCATTAAATTCAGAATGGATGTCGCTTTCTCCATATTTTCTTGCCCATTTTACATCATCGGTATCGCTTACCTGTTTCGCAAGAAAATCCCATGAATTCTTGTTGCTTTTGAATTTCTTAGGGATCAATTTCAACCCATCTTTAATCTGATCCGGGTGCATTAACATGTTTATGCCAACTTTTTGTTGGCTGTTGATTATACTGAAACATAGTTGACAAAAATCCCCTTCAGAGGGGCGAAAACAAAGTTCACAGTTGCATTCTTTATCATCAGTCATGTCCGTAAAATCACGTGACATTATTTGAATGAAAAACTAATTTCTAAATTCAAATTTTCTTGATTATTTCAGCAAAATTCTCAACATCTTCGTCCGTTATGTGTAAATGCGTAACTATCCTACAACGACGTGGGTCTAAATCAAACATTTTCACGCCATATTGCGCAAACTTCTCGACCACTTCGCTGGCTGAGATATTTGTTGAAAAGTACACCATGTTTGATTCAACTGTTTCCATATCAACTGAAAAATGCTCATGTGAATTGAGTAATTCTGCGATTTGCCTTGCTCTTTTATGGTCTTCTGCCATCCTTTGCACATGGTTGTCAAGAGCGAAGAGTCCTGCTGCTGCAATGTGTCCTGCTTGCCTCATCCCTCCCCCGAACATCTTTCTCCATTTGTGGGCACGGGATATGAACTCAGAAGAGCCTACCAATACAGAGCCTATTGGGGCGCCAAGTCCTTTTGAAAGGCAAATTGATATTGAATCATAATCTCTTACCATCCGTGATAGAGAAGTTCCTGTCTTGATCACTGCATTGAAAATCCTAGCACCGTCAATATGTGATTTACAACCATTTTCCTTTGCGATTTTAGCAATTTCATCCAATGTATCCTGAGAATAACAAGTTCCTCCGCCTCTGTTAGATGTGTTCTCTACACAAACTAAGCTGCCATTTGGGTAATGCCCTTGACTTCCTGCGGTTTTTCTAATCGCATTTTTCACATCTTGTGGATTCATTATTCCTCTATTGCCATCAACCAAAGCAACACTGCATCCACACAATGCAGCATAACCTCCACCCTCATAGACGTAAATGTGTGATTCTTTCCAAGTCACTATCTCATCACCAGGTTGTGTATGTGTTTTCAGCGCAATGGCGTTAGACATAGTGCCGCTAGCAACGAATAGTCCGGCTTCCTTGCCGCATAACTTGGCAACTCTCTGTTCTAATTCAGTGACAGTGGGGTCATCTCCCAAAACATCATCTCCCACAGCAGCATTTGCCATTGCTTGACGCATACCATCAACTGCTTGCGTAATAGTATCAGAACGGAAGTCTATCCCGTCGGTGCTGAAGTCCCGCATGAACACCTCAGGTAGTTCCTGAATAAAGGCATGATGATGTGAAACATCAAACTGAATCAAAGTAATTTTAGGTGGCTGACAACAGAATCGATCACATCGTCCTCAGCAGGTCCAATAGCGAGAACGGTAAACGAACCTGCGGGAATCTGAGTATGTCCAGCATCATGAATTGCTGAGCAAGGAACGCCTGCCTCTTTGCATTCCTGCTGAAGAGATTTAAGATCCTGCGAGGTTGGCACTTTCAAACAGATTTTCTTCTGTCCTTTGGATAGATATGCTTCGAGAGCAGCTGGATTGGATTTCCCTAAATCCAGTATTGCCTTAACAGAGGCGTGGCCAACCTGGGCTGCAATCTTTCCCTTTCCCATCTTTAATTCCTGGTTTACAACACATGCTAATTTCATTGGTCCTGCAGGGCCTTCTCCAGTCGAATAGGCAGGAGCAGTTAGTCTGTGAATAAACGAACGAAGACCCATGTTAACAATCAATCCAAGCAGCCCGAGTTCATCAAATTTCATAGGAAAATGAAATAAAATGTGCGAATGTTATAACAAATCCTTATACACAATCAGAAGTAGTTTGACACGTCAAGGCGAGGAGATTCTGGCATGGATAATTTTTACACGATTTTATTCTTCTTGATATCAACTTGGATTGGCCCATTTTGGGTATTGATGCTAGCAAAACCCTTTGATGAAATTACACAAAAATTGTGCCAGGGATTCCTTATCGTCCTTGGACCCATCATCGCTTATTTCCTTGTATTAATCCTTAATCCGAATATCCTGCTTGAGATATTTGACCCTGACCCAACAAAGATACTCGATGCATTGGGTTCAGCATTAGGCAGCCCGGCAGGAGCTGTGTTGACTTGGGCCCACATAGTGGCTGGAGACATCTTAGTGACACGTTGGTTATGGAAGAAAGCCGTTGAGCAAAATCTCTCAGTGAATAGATTGAGAGCGATGGTATTGTTTGGTGTAATGCTGATGCCGGTTGCAATAATTCTAGCAATGATTTTCTTGAATGATTCAAAAAACAAGGAGGATGAAAAAATTGCAAATTAATCAAGATAATCTGAAAATTTTTACAACGATTGCCGGCTTCTTTGTTCTGCTCTCTTATGTTTACGGAGTTTGGAAAGCACCGGATAGAACTGCTCTGTGGGGTGGAATTGAGGGGGGATTGCTAAAGTTCAGTGTAGTTTTCATGTTCGTAGCCGCTGCTGGATATCTAATCATGTGGTATTCAGTTTTATTCCAGATGTCTGCTGAAGATTTCGAAAACCTCAGATGGACTTTTTCTCAAAAATCAGGTTCTGGGATTAACATGTTAGCAGTCGCTTTTGTTTTATTCCTAATTCCGTCTATGCTATGGCTTGAGAGCACCTCATTTCATTTGCGAACCGATTATTCTTGGACTCCAATCTTAGTAATCGGAATTCTAATGTTGGTATCCATAGGAAATGTTCTTTTCATTATGTTAGGATTGACTGCTCATTCAGATGGCAATCCACAAGGTTTGATGATTGCGATTGGAGGGTTTATGATATCTGTCCAATGTATAATCAACGATCTAATCATTTGGTCATGGAAATTTCCTTGGCAGTGATATATTCAATGGGATGTCCCAAATTTAGTTTTTATATACCTTGAGCGGAAATAAATATTGCTCAAAAGGAGTCTATGGTGACGGTATGTTGACTGATTAATTCCCTGAAATGTGATCTAATTTTTTGCCTAGCGAAGGCTAGAGTATAGCAAAAATAAATCATAAAGAAAGGGAGTATAATGAAGAACATCAGAAATAAAAAAATAAAAAATTGGCATAATGGAAAACACAGAACGAAGAAAAAGACTCAAGCAAATAACAAAGCGAAAAGAATAATTTGTTGCCAAGGCGAAGAAAGAAAGGCAATCGAATCAAAATTATTAGCTGAATTAAAGGCGTGTAGACCTGAGTTTTCATACAACACAATTTCCGGAAATTGGGAACCTAACATACCACACTTGTTCGTGAAGAAACACAAAAAACACATACATCACTTCAGAAGAGTTGCAAAAGACCACGGTTTCAAGAACTAAAGCGACTCAAGTCCACCGCAAATAGCATCCAAACTACGATTGGGGCATGGACCCAACCCCAAAACTGTCAAAGTTCCAGGCTCAACTTCGGTTAGTCCTGCATCCCTAACGATATGAGTGACGATATTGGCTTTGTCGGCAATATCCTGTAGTTCCTTTAGATGATCTAAATCATCGACTTTCAGAACTACTTTCCTTGAACCATTGGAGCGCCATCTCTCAAAAATACGAGAGTATGATTTCCTTGCTAAGCGAGTACATTCAACTGCTGCATGGCTACACTGTACGGCAGTTTTTCCGATTGATAAATTCAAATCAGACCTTACGATAAGTGCCATAGAACAGTCATTCGGATTATTATTCATTTAATCACTCATGCCTGAGTTGATTCCAAATCTGCAATTATTGCTTCTTCTATGGTTGGAACTTCGCTAATTTCTAACTTGCTTACAAACCATTCAGCAAACCAAAGCGCGAATGTTACATTACCTACCGCATGAAGTAAATCATAAGGAATTCCAGCCCAGAGGTAAGCTACAAATTCAAGGAAAGAAGTGGATGATTCAATAATTGATAGAGACACGATGAAATCAAACATGAATGCTGATAGGAAAGCAATGTAGCAAGTTTTCTTCAAATCTAGAGAATTATTAGACCATAGATTCGCATAGGAGCCGATAACTGCTACACTTGCCCAGCCAACAGCTTGGAAGATTGTCCACCATCCGTCACCAAGGAAGTAATTACTCAGTACGGCTACTAAAATAGCGAATGCTGCGCCTCTTCTTGCACCTAATCGTGCTCCAACCAACAAGGATGCAATGGTTACAAACTGAACATTTGGAATCCCAGCCATCAAAACTCTGGATAGCGAAATCCCAATTACAACTGCTGTTAATAAGAGCATGTCGCCTTGTGAACGCCTTTTTGGTTCCAGCAGTAACAAAGCAGCGGAAGTTAGTAGGATTAAATCAAGAACTAATCCAGCAAACGGGCTCAGGACTGGTCCATGTGTTCCAATTGCTGTGAACATGGCCACACGAGAGGCAACCCTGCTTTGAAGTTTAAGTCGTGATAGGTATTATGGCTATTACAAACCGATGAATTAGAGGTAGTGTTTGTCATACAAAGATATAATAAATCTTGTAATAAGTTAACATTATGCCTAATTTCCAAAACGTATTGGAAGTTGACGCCTCTCTCGAAGATCACTGGAATTGGTATAACTCAGAGGGGGCTTTTCGTAGAATTATGCCGGACTGGGAAGGATTAGAACCGATCCAAGTAGGAAAGATCGCAGATGGAGAGATGACCATTTTCCCCGTACAAATGGGTCCAATCAAGAAAAAATGGGTTGCAAGACATGAAAATGTAAGGACTCTACACGGGTTTGATGACACTTCTTTGAAAGGACCATTTGCAAAGTGGGACCACTCTAGGGAATTCAAACAAGAGAATGGGAAAACCGTTGCAATTGATTCAGTAGAATACAAATTACCCTTACATTTTGCTACCGGATGGACCAAGAAATTCACGGTTGTTCCAAGAGTTGAAGCAATGTTTGGCTTCAGAAATCGTAGAGTAGAAATGGACTTGAGAAGAATCCCTTCTCAAAAGATGCGTGTTTTAATCTCTGGAAGCACTGGGCTAATCGGAAAACAATTGTGCGCATTTTTTGCTTGCATGGGTCATGAGGTTCACAGGTTAGTGAGGCCGTCTACTAAATTACCAGCTGATGCTAACAAAGAAAATGTAGTAAAATGGGATGACCAAAAAGGAGAGATCCTGGAAGGCTCTCTCGAAGGATTCGACTGTATTATCCACCTAGCAGGAGCAGGTATCGGAGATAAAAGGTGGTCAAAGACTCGAAAAGAATTGATTGAAACAAGCAGAACTATTCCGACCAAGAACTTAGCAAACCTAATATGTGGGCTAGAGAATAAACCATCGGTTTTCATTCAAGGCTCAGCAATAGGTTTCTACGGAGACAGAGCGGATGAAATCTTAGACGAAGATTCTGTTATCGGAGATGGTTATCTTCCAGAGACCTGCAAAAAGTGGGAAGATGCTAGTTCAGAACTTGAAAACCACGGCATAAGGAGAGTAGTTATCCGTACTGGGATAGTGATGACGTGCCTCGGTGGGGCGCTTGGAAAGCAACTATTCCCTGCTAAAATGGGGGCACTTGGACCAGTGGGAGGGGGCAAGCAATTCCAATCATGGATTTCGCTTGATGACCAAATCCATGCAGTACATCACCTAATGCTGAATAGTGACTGCAATGGTGTTTACAATTTAGTATCTCCAAATCCTACTTCACAAAAGGAATTCGCCAAAGTTTTGGGCAAGATTTTCTTCCGCCCATCTTTTGCACCTCTGCCTAAATTTATGGTAAAAATTCTATTTGGCGAGATGGGGGAGAAACTTCTCCTAGAAAGTCAAAGAGTGTCTCCAAAAAGACTGATAGAGAGTGGGTACGAATTTAACCATCCAGACTTGGAAAATGCGCTTAGGCATATGACTGGTAAAGTTAGATAGGGGCTCAGTAGCCAACTCTGTTCTTTAATTTTGAATACAAAATCATGCTAGCAATGCTGAATTTCTTCCATGCGCTAAGGCCAACAGGGGATAATGGATTCTTACTCTTCATCATGCCTCTGAAAATTTCAGTGTAAACGGAGGTCAAAATTTTGACGTGCATTCTCACATCATAATCTAGATATTTATTCAGATGAGATGCGGATTCCATATGTGTATTTACTATTTCGAGATACTCATCCATGAACTCTGTCCAGTTTGGTGATTCAACGAGCATATCATCATTTAAACTGTCCAATGAAACATTGAAGGAATTTAGACTATCAATTGGCAGATATATTCTATCTCTATCAAAGTCCTCTCTTACGTCTCTTAGGATATTTATCATTTGCAATTGTATCCCGAGATCTATTGCATGAAGTCTCGCTGATTGAGAAGAGTAACCATATATTTCCAGAAGCACCAAACCAACCGAGGATGCCACTTTGAATGCATAAGCTCTGACATCGTCATAGGTCTTTAGGCGTATTTCAAACAAATCGTCTTCCATACCGTCGATGATTGTGAATAAGTCCACCTTCTTGATTGGAAATTGATTAATTGTCCATTCAATCGCCTTAATTACAGGGTGTTCAATTTCGGTTCCACCGTTTTCAAAAATCTCATCTATTGCAAAACGGATTGATGTCAGTGTGTCCAACTTAATTTTGTAGTCAAAAGCTACTGGCTGAGAACCTTTGTTAGCAATTAGTTCTGCAAGCCTAATGCTTGATTTTTGGTCGATATCGATGTCGAGTCTTTCTTCTGAGTCACCATCAACTATGTCATCAAGCCATCTACAGAGAGCATATACTGACATCACAGCGTATCTTTTTTTTGTGGGTAGGCAAGAAAAAGAAGCATAGAATGAAGATGATGCCTGCCTGCACCTTTCGGCACAGTCATCAAGATGGGCTTGATAACCATCAAGCATGAGTTACACCGGCTTTCATTGGATTTGGTTTGCGGCTTTCAAACCAGGTATCAACACCGTTCCAATCTGGCTCTATACCAAGGTCATCTAACAATAATTTAGTTGATATTCTTGCACTTTCAAAGATAACAGGCAATCCAGATCCTGGATGTGTTCCGCCTCCAACCAAATACATATTTTTGATGTCGCCAAATCGATTCTTTGGTCTTCTCCACAGCATCTGATCTAAGCCGTGAGCTAGATTGAAAACTGCCCCTCTGTAACAGATGTCTCCCCAATCATCTGGAGTTATCACCATTTCAGTAACAATGTGTTCTCTTAGATTTTCGAAGCCTAATTTGTTTTCGAGTTGGTCTAAGACTAATTCTCTATATTCATCTTTTACTTCGCTCCAGTCGATATTGTCAGTCGTATGGCTCACAGGAACTAACACATAGACGGTGGATTGTCCATCTGGTGCCAATGATTTGTCGGTTATGCAAGCATTTTGAGCATAAACAGATGGGTCATTTGTTGTGAGTTCATTATTTTCTATCATAGCCAGACTGTTTTTGTAGTCTGATGAAGCATAGATTTGGTGATGTGGAAGGTCTTCGTATACCTTGTCGATTCCAAGATAGAGCATGAAAGTAGAGCATGAATACTTCTTCTTTTCTAATTTCTTTGAAGTCCACTTCTTCAGATGGGAGTCATCCACTAAATCTACCATTGCCTTAGCAAAATCGGCGTTTAGTACAACTCTGTCAGCTCTGAATTCGCCGTTCTTAGTGACGATTCCTTTTGCCTTATTGTCCTCAACAATTATCTTTTCAACTGCTTCACTAAAGTGGAACTCTACCCCCATTCCTTCAGCAATTTCATACATCTTTTGAGTGACGCTTCCAAGACCTCCAAGCGGGTGGTAAATACCGTATTCATACTCAAGGTAAGCCAGGATTGTGAATAATGAAGGACAGTTAAATGGAGACATACCTAGGTACTTGGTTTGGAAAGACATTGCAAGGTGCAGTCTTTCATCATCAAACAGTTTTGCAAGGTCTTTAGCTACACTTCTTGTTGGATGGATGACTGTTGCAGCCCTCATTGCTCTTTTTGAAATCATATCGCTAGGTCCGAACCATGGCTCCTCAAGACATTGTCTTGAATTGTCGAGTTTTCTTTTGTTTTGTTTCATGTATTTTATGAATGCATCAGCATCTTTAACGCCAGATAATTCTGCGATTCTTTGGTACATTTGCTCTACGTTGGATGTGCAATCCAGTGATCCGCCTTGCCCAAACACCAACCTGTAGTTCATCTCAAGGCGGTGAAGGTTCAGGTCTGCGTGAGCATCTCTACCTATTGCCTCGAAAATTTTCTCAATTACCTCAGTGTAATGGAAGAATGTTGGTCCTAGGTCAAATTTGAAACCATCTTTCTCGATAATTTTTGTTCTACCACCTGCTCGGTCCTCTTTTTCGAATACCTTGACCTTCAATCCAGCCTGCGCAAGAAGCAGGCTGGAAGCCAGTCCACCGGGTCCTGCTCCTACGATTATAATCTCATCTTGCTCATCCATATTTTTCACATCCATTGCCTCATATTTTTAATTGTTTGTAAGTGATAAGAACTCGTCTAAGTATGGACCCATTGACGTGATTAAATCAACATCTGGATACGTTTCTAGAACTAAGCCATCCATATACATCAGAGAACGAATAATTGGGAATGATGTTTCATCAAAAGCACAACCTGCCAATACTGCGGTTTTTACGGTGCCCATCATTTGTTGTGTTAGTGATACTTCGCTAACGCTTTTTCCTTCGAAAGAATCATACAATCTAGTCATTTCGTCATAATACTCCTCTAATTTTTTTCCTGTTGGAGGAACGTCTGACATTTGTAACAGTGCGTCATAAGCATCCTTTTTCTGATATTTTGCTAGGTTAAAGAAGAATCCGAAAAGGGAATTGGATACCCTTTTTGGCGAGTAACATATTGCACCAGTGTCGATGAAAGTGAATTTACCATCTTCTGAAAGCATAACGTTTCCAGGGTGTAAATCTCCATGGAATGTTCCTACTCCAAACATGAAGGCTCCGTGTATCCTGAAAAGATTCAACACATGTTCCCAAGAAATTGATTGTGACTTAACCAAAGATGAAACTGTTGGATCCTTGATGTATTCCATTACCAAGGCTTTGGAATTTGATAATTCTTCATACATCTTAGGAAATTTTAGGAGCGACATATCAAATGTTTTTTGAAGGTCGTTTTGAATTGAAACCAATTCTTTTTGCCCTTTGATTTCGTTCAAGAAATCAAGTTCCCTGAGCGTGTAATCCTCGATGTGAGCTAAGAAGCCAAGTGGATTACCAACTTTTTTCAATTTAGGTCTGAAAAATAAACCAAACTTTACCCAAAATTTTAGTTGCTTTACGTCCCTTCTGAATCTCTTCTCAAAATTAGATTTCAAGAGTTTGACCACCACCTCTTCTCCGCTATTCAGACGTGCAAGGTGAACTTGCCCTATTGAGGCTGCTGCAAATGGTTCTAGATTAAATTCTGAAAAGTTTTCCATGAAGTTAGCAGGTGCGTTTTGAATAATCAATTCTCGTGCGGATTCGGCTTTAATCGAATTGGCATTTTGGTAAAGTTTCTGCAATTGCCTACATCTATCTGTTCCTAATAAATCAGGACGTAGTGCCATAATTTGACCTATTTTAACGGATAGTAAACCCAATTTTTGAACTGTCTCAATATTTACTTTTTTTCCGCGAAAAACCGCAAAGTAAAACCTAAGCATCTTAATTGGGTTCATTCTAAAACCTCAAATCTGTGCTGTTTCAATTAATTCATACATGAAGGATTGTGCAGCAAGGTTGTGTCCAGCCTTCCTCACGCTAAGGCTTTCAGATGTAGAGAACCTAGCGCTTAGTGCCCCCTCGATTATTCCATCGTCTAGCTCCCAAACTGGTAGGGCTTCAGGATCTTCTGGAATTTCATGAGCGAGTTCGATTTGAATTGAAAATGCCGAGTCTATATCATAACTCATCTTTCCAAGTCCAGCAAATTCCCACCAATCAATCATCTCGTTAAGGAAATCTATGTCATTAGACAGGGATCTCAACGAAAATGCTAGTTCTAGCCCAACTCTATTTCCTATCTGACGGAGAAGCACATTCATATCAATCCCCAAGGCTTGAAGATTCGACAGTTTTCCTTCGGAGAGTTGCGTCCTTGCTTTGTTGACTTCCATTCCAGCAGAATAAAACAACTCAGGATCAAATGGAGTGTCTTCTTGTGGAAGTTCTCCGTCAAAACCTAGCGCTTCACTAAAAATTGTCAAGAAAGATCCTTCTCCTATTGTCATTTTCAAAGGATCAACAATACGATTGTTGACAAACCTCTCAACTGCAATATCGAAGTTGATTGACTCCTCCCAGATTGTCTGAACTAGTTTTGATTGAGCTTGCGAAAAGGACTGTGATTCAATAATCAGAGCGGCGTCATCTTTGCCCTTGCCAACCGGGTTTTCTTCGACGTGCAAAAGCTGAACGGTTACTTCTTCATCCTGCAAAAATCCTGTTGAGTCCAATTCTTCTGAGTGCCTAACTTCTATTGAATCATGTAATTTATCAAAGAATTTCACAGTCCTATTTTCAATGTGCGCAATTACCTCGACAACACAGCCTCTGACTGCCGTTTGATTTACAGCCTCTATCGCTCCAGTTCTGCAAAGATGAAGAATTCCATATTTGCCCAATATCAGTACTAATTTTTCCTCGGTATCGTCTGCCATTCCTTTGAGTTTGGAATAGATATTCTCCCTTTCTTTTATGACACTAAACTCAGGCTCTTCAGTAAAGGATGGTGTAGCCTTCTCACGCTTCTCTTCTGGGATTCCAGAAAGTAAATCTTCAAGCCCTGAATTTAATCTGTTGAGTTTACTCTGTTTGATATCAATTAAGTACCTAACACAATCTTGAATTCGAGGACAAGAAAACATCATCGGTCGGTCTGCCGTTGCTTTCACTAGCCCTCTTTGTTGGAGTTTTGAGAGGGTGTTGTAAGCATCCAGTCTAGTAGTTTTCAATTCCTTTGCAATATCACTTGCTTTCATTCGATCTCTTGTGCTTAGGACCAGGAGAACATTTCCCTCCTTTTCGTTTATGCCTGCTAGTTCAAGTAATTCTAGCCACATTTTAAGCACCAACCTCTAGAGATAGTTTCGATAATATTTTTGCGACGTGCTTGCGAGGTCTGAAAAGCCAATCGTAAACATATACGATTTGATTCTCAGGATTCACCAAAAATGACGACTTGCTTGGAAATGTTCCTAGTAGTTTTGAGACACCAAATAGAGAAGACACTTCTCCATTTATGTCAGATAGAAGAGGAAATGGCAATCCGCCCAACTCTTTTTTGAATTCCTTGTGTTGCTCCACGCTATCTTTGCTGATTCCAACTATTTTACAACCCGCACTTTCGAATAAATCATATTGTTCTTTGAAAGTCAAACATCCTCGCTTACAGGTTGGAGATCCATCCTTCGCATAAAAGAAAATAATTCTCCAAGCCCCATCCAGATTCTTTGAGGAGAAAGCTTGACCGTTGTCATCGAGTAACATAAAGTCTGGTGATTTTTGTCCGATTACTGAATTCATAAAATCACCGTTATTGATACTTCTCCGTTAATCTAAGCATATGCCCCATTCTGTTTGCTTTCACTTTTAGATAGTGAAGATTGTCGGCCCTGAAGGGTATTTCATGTTCTATGCGGAGCACGGATATCCCGTTTTCCTCAAGTCCTTTTATCTTCAACGGGTTGTTCGAAAGTAACTTTATTGAAAAGATTTCTAACGTTTTGAGCATTTTAGCTGCAAAATTGTACTCTCTTTCATCAGCGCCATGACCCAAAGCAATGTTTGCATCTAAAGTATCAAGTCCCTGATCTTGAAGATTGTATGCCTTGATTTTTGATTCTAAGCCGATTCCGCGTCCTTCTTGTCTGAGATACACCACAGCCCCTACTCCGTGATTTGCTATCTTTTCCATGGCGTAGTCGAGTTGCTCGCCACAGTCGCAACGAACTGATGAAAACACATCCCCAGTAAGACATTCAGAGTGAATCCTTACCATCGGGAAATCTTCATTCCATGGCTCGCCCTTGAACACTATGCTGTGTTCTAGACCTTCATTGTCGACAAAAACTTGAATATTGAACTCGCCGAATTTAGTAGGCAGTGTTGATATAGGCTTGATTTTTTTTACATCTGCCATAATAGTCATGGCCTTAATTTGTTAAAGTTACTTTTAATGTTTTGTTTGTTACATAATGATTCTAAACACTTCATTATAACCCCTAGGGGGTAGTTTAGTTATATGATGGGACCCGATATTGGTGTTGGCGTTGCCGTCATAAACAACCAAAAAGTGTTACTTGTGAAGGAATCCGGCGGCAGGAATGTTGGATGCTGGGGCATACCTAAAGGAAAAGTTGACCCCTCTGAGAATATAGAGCAAGCTGCACTCAGAGAACTATTCGAGGAAACTGGTCTTCATGGAAAATTGATTCGACTAACAGGATTGCGCAGCGACCTTAGAAATGATCAAGTCGCTCTGTTTTTTGTTTTTACTGCGTCTGTTGATTCTGAGCAGGTTCCTGAAATACAGGATAAAGAGGAAATTTCTGACATCGGTTGGTTTACCGCTGATGAAATCGAACATCTGGACCTTGTATCAACGAATATGTCTATTCTCATAGAAGGAGCATTCGAAGGAGAAGGAGGATTAGTCGCAAATCAAGGGAATGGTGTAGTCTATGTTTGAAAATAGACTAATCACGAACGGCAAAATGCCGAATACTGACGGAGAGTACATCCTTTACTGGATGATTTCCAATCGCAGAACTATCGATAATCACTCGCTAGAATTAGCGATTTCTCTTGCGAAAGAACACGATTTACCGCTGTACGTAATCGAGCCTATAGCCGTAAACCATCACTATTCCAGCAAAAGGCTACATTATTTCGTAGTCGGTGGCATGGTTGACAATTATTACGCTTTCAAAGATACGCCAATTTGTTACTGTTCCTACATTGAAAAATATGACAAAGAAGGTTCTGGAGTGTTCAAAGCTTGGATGGAGAAGGCTAAGATAACTATAACTGACCACCATCCTACATATCTGCCAAAATACGTTGGCGAATATGCTTTAGAACAAAATGAGCATTTGTCAATTTTGGTTAACTCAAATTCAATTATTCCAGTGAACTTAATCGATAGAGATTTTAAATCCGCTTACCAACTGAGAAGATGGATACACAAAAATATTGAAAATCTAATGAGTGAATTTTCAACGAAGCACCCCCTACAGGATTTATCAGGGCTGGTGCCTGCTCACCAAGAAAAGGCTGAGGAAATCTTTGCTCAAACTAAAGCAAGAATTTCTCCGTGGGATTTCGTTTGGAGATGCGCTCTCGATGATGAGGCAATAAGGGAACAGGCATTCAAAACCGTTCAACTGAATATGGATGTCCCTGAAATCGAAGAAGTCAGAGGGGGAGAACAACAAGCACTAAATCTGCTACGAAATTTCGTAAGAAAAATAGACAAATATTCAGAAGAGAGAAGAAACCTACAACCTGGATATACTTCCGCTCTATCTCCTTACTTACATTTTGGGCACATAAGCCCTATAACAGTGGTTAGGACTGTTTTAAATTCTTACAATTGGACTATCGACCAGACAAATCCGGAATTCCTAGGGAAATCTGAGGGTTGGTGGGGGCTCCAAGAAGGCGTTGAAGGATTCTTAGACCAAGTGATTACATGGAGAGAAATAGGATTTGCTTATTGTACAAATCACAAAGATCACTTGGATTATCAGACCTTGCCCGAATGGGCTAGAAAATCACTGGCTGAACACACCTCAGATGAACGCCCCTACACCTACACTTACGACCAACTAGAAAATGCAAAAACACACAGTGAGTTGTGGAATGCGTGTCAGAACCAACTACGTAAAGAAGGAATAATTCACAACTATATGAGAATGTTTTGGGCGAAAAAAATCCTAGAATGGACCCCTAATCCTGAAACAGGATATGAGTATGCCTTAGATTTGAATGACAAATGGGCACTAGACGGGAGAGACCCTAACTCATATTCGGGAGTAGGTTGGACTTTTGGTAGATTTGATAGACCTTGGTTTGAAAGAGAGGTTTTCGGAAAAATCAGATACATGTCAGAAAATTCATTAAGAAAAAAGATTGATGTAAACCAATATATCAACAAATACAACAATCAGACTCTAACCTCAAGCAGGGCGCCATACAAGAACTGAATTTTCATCCAGTTCTACATCGTCTATCGAATAAAGTCCTCGACTTCCATCGACAAAGAATTCCCATCCATCACCTTGATATCCATCGATAGAAATTAGATAATTTCCTAAATTTGTTTCCTCTATTACCAGATGGATTTCAAGTTCTTCTGCTGCAGCTATAGTCGCTTCTGATACGGTTGAATAAGTTCCAATATCTCCTATTGCGATAGAACTACCCTCCAATTCAAAAGAGATAACTTGGGTGCCCTTCCAAGAATTTGGCCAATCTTCATCCCATTGTTCTTCATCTAATTCAACTAAACTCATCCCGGACCAAAATGTAACAATATATGGCGTGGATAGAATTAATGCAATCAACAACAAAGGAATTGAAAATTTGAAAGCAGAACGCAGGTTTTTGCATTCCCATGTGAAACTGAAAACAAGGAAAAATGAAAACAGAAGTAATGAGATTACAGCAGGAGCTTTGCTTACTTCCACCTCTTCGGAACTGACTTCGTTTGTTTTGGAGCTAGCAGTCATTTCGCAACTATCTCCGAGGATAGTTTTTGATTCATACATCTGTAAAATACCTTGATCATTTCCATAGATCCAGTACTGCCCACAGTTTGCGGGCATGGCTGTGCCCCATCCCGATAATTGAATCTGAAAATTGCCCAAAGGCTCTGGTTTGCTGTTCTTCACTTGAGCATAGACCCAACCGCCGTTTTCGCCATTTCTTGCTGCAACGATTACTCCTTCACGATAGAAGATTTCGCCATTGATATTATCACTCAAAGACTCTGATATAGAGCATGTGTCACTACAATCCACTAATTGTAACCCAGCAGAAGAGCCAACGATTGCCGCAGTTTGGTTAATTTTCGTTGGGATTGAAGAACTCATTCCAATATCGAATTCATGAATTATTTGAAAATCTGGTCCGCTGGATTTGTTCAACAACAAAACTTTGCCAGAAGATTGACCTTGAACTGATACTAGCACAAAATCATCAAGGATAATAGGAGCATGTCTTATTTTTGGGGTTTCAATACCCTGAACTTCTTGAGTAAGGGACGTGTTGTGAACTAAGCCATTTGTAATCGACCAAAGCAAACCTTGTTCATCGCCAATGATGATTGTTTCTTCTAGCACTGACGCACCATTTCTCCATCCAAGTCCTGTTTCATAGGATTCAATTAACTGACCGTCAGCAATGCAAAATAAGTCAACTCCATTTCTCGTAGGAACCACAATACGGTCTGCATCTATTAACATCGATCCGGTTATTCCCCAGGTCTGTACCGCAGTGTTTTTTGTCCAGAATGTATCTCCAGTTGTAGGATTTAATGCCTGCACAGAACCATTTGCCCATGCGACTGCTAACATCTCAGGCCAATTTCCGCAGTTTCCTTCACCTGAAGGAATGAAAAGTAGAGGAGTCATGTCATGGTTCGTGCTTCCTTCTCCAGTAATCGACCACTGTAAATTACCATCAAAATCAAAAGAATACACCATTGGTCTAGATTCATCAAACCAGGTTCCACTAGTTCTTACGATAATTGAATCATCATGAATTAATGGTGATGTGGTGATATATCCCTCTCCTAGGTCTTTTTCCCAAACTAATTCTTGAGAAACAATATTCTCAAAATCCGTATTTGTATTTGCTTTTACCGTTGATTGGGAAAATAATAGTAGTATGAGTACCAATAAAGCGAGATTGAATCTTACTCTCATCAGACAAACAACTCACTGGTGTTTCATAATTTGTTTACGAAGTAAATCACTGACCTGTTTTCCATCAGCTCCCTTTGCTTCCTTCATTACCAAGCCCATCAAGGGACCCATTGCTCCCATGCCCCGTTCTTTTACAAAGTCAAGTCTACTTTCAACTACCGATTTCACCACCGATTCTAAATCGGATGCATCTGCTGGCTTGAGTCCGTTTTCCTCTGCCCATGCGGCCATAGATTCCATTGAGTATGGTTTATTTGAAAACTCAGCAATTAGCGTATTTATTCCATCCCTAGAGACAAATCCTTGCTCTTTTGTTTGCAAAACATCTGCTAAAAATTGAGGGTTTTGACCTTCATTATCCATAAGAATTGATGCCCAGGCTTTCGCTGGAAGATCTGCTTTAAATTCGAAATACAAATCATCAAGCTGTTTACTCAGTAACTGCTTTGCTTGATCTTCTGACATTTCCTCTGACCCCAGTCTGGATTTTCTTTCTGCTTGACTCATAGGTAAATTATCGAGCACTTTCTTCCACTTGGAATCTGTAAGTTCAAAATTAGGAATGTCCGTTTCTGGGTACATTCTTGCTCCTCCTGGCAGAGGTCTCATTGGAGAAGTTGTTCCGTCCTCTGGAGCACCCTTTTTGATGACTACATTTCTTACTTCTTTTGGCGATCTATGCCACGCCATTCTTGCCCTGTTTAGTGAGGATTCGAGCGCTAATTCAGCCTGCCATTTAGGAGCACAACATAGCAAGAAAGCATCTTGCTTGTTTAGAGATAGATTCTCTCTTACGGAATCGACATAATCTTGTGTAATTCCATAGGCAGGTAATTCATCTGAGTGGAATATTCCTTTCACACCTGCTAGTTTAGCTGCGCCTGCAAGTTCCCTGCCTAGTCTTGGCATTTGAGAGCCTTGGGAATCCAGCACTTTCGTTCCGATTTTCCCAGCAAGCCCTGGTAGCACAAGGGCTAGCATAACACCACCGGAATCCAAAGACGAGGTTACCATTTTAGACTCACAAGATGAAAATAAGTCACTGACGTCATTAATATTCAAAGACAATTTTTTGCTTACTTCTTGGGCAACATTTTGCTCTATTTCCGAATCGTCATCATCTCTGTTATTTGGTAAAATTGGAAGCCCCATCTCGCTACGCAACTCATTAGCTAGTCTGTAAAAATGGAGCTGCCTAGCCATTTCAAGTTCAATTATTCTCGGAATCCAAGATAAATCTTGACAGCCCTTTATCTCAACTCTATCTCCGCAAGCAATGCTTACGTTGAGGTCTTGACGGATTGAACCTAGTCCTCTCCTCACTCTTCTTGTATCCCTAAGGGTTCTGCCAAGAGCGATTGCTGTGTCTTTGGCGTGATCTGGAGATTTGATGTCTGGAGCGGTCGCAATTTCAATAAGCGGTAATCCCAATCTATCCAGATTGTAGATTACTTCAACTGATTCTTGCCTTGTAATCGTATCTAGTTTTCTTGCTGAATCTTCCTCTAAACATAAAACATCTATTCGAACATCTCCGCCCTCTACTTCCAAGATGCCATCCCTAGAAATTAAGGTGGTTCTTTGGAAACCCGTAGTGTTTGAACCGTCAACGACCGTCTTTCGCATCGTCTGCATAAGATCAAGTGGTTTTGCATTAAGCATTGCAGATACCGTCAACGAGATATCCATCGCATCCTTATCGTGTGGCAATGGAGGCCTCTCGTCCAATTCGATTAATCCTGAGTTTGGTGACATCACATATACGAAGCTGCGATTTCTCTTCGCCTCGAATTTAGCGGCAACATCTATCTTCCCACCTTCGCCTCTGGCAGGGGTTAGCCTACGTGAATAACGAGGCCAATCTTCTGGGAGTGTGTCGATTGAGACATCGTACAACTCTCCTTTCTGACGAGAGTGTAACTTACCAGTTGCCAGTTGTTGGTGGACTTCAATTCCGCACATGAAGCCCAAAGACTCGGGGTCTAGAGTAGACGTATCAGATACATCTCCCTGCGGCTCAGAATTACCTGCCATGGTACTACCCACAAGTTTTCACTCAAAGAATTCATCCCATCTAAGAATCTTAAATCAATGCAAGAGTTTCATATCCACCAGGCCTGAAAACTCTTCCACTTTCGACTAATTTATCGATAATATCTTCTGCAGTATCTCTATTGATATTGTATTTTTCTAGGTGGTTAAGAACGTCAATTCTCTTGCATTGCCCGCCGCCGCTAGATGCTAAATTACCAATCGTATCCATGATTATCTTCTCACGATCTCTGGCTTTTGCTTTCTTTCCAGAATGAAGGGTTGTTTCATCGAACTCTCCACCCATTATCTCTTCTCTCCAAAACCTAGTCAGGGTAATGGCTGCCTGTGCATCTTCCACGGTTGCGACGGGTGAAAGTCTAATCCTTGCATGTGCCTCAGCCAAACGGACGATGGCTTCTAGTGCCCTTGCTGTGATTGAGATACTATCAGCTGCTTCTCCACCTTTCTTCCTAGTTTGAACATAATAATCGATTATGGCTTGATTAGCAGCATCTTCTAAAATCGGGTGAACTGCTCTTTTTGCATGAGCCACATACTTTTTGATTAGCTCGGTGTCAAGTATCATCTCATCGCCGTTTTTCTTCTCGTTCTTCTCATCGAATGTGATGTCTATATCTCCGTGCAGTGCGATGCTTCCTTTACCTCTAGTCTCTAAAATATGATGAGCGATTTTTGCATCTTGCTCCTCGATTGGATTATCAGTCATCACCCAAATTACATCAAACCGAGAAATCAGAGGTGGAGCTAGATTCACTTGAGCCGTGAATGGAACGTCACTGAGAGTTTCAAAACGTCCTGCTTTGGGATTAGCCGCTGCCAATACAGCACATCTTGTTTTCAGAGTTGCATTTATCCCTGCTTTTGTAATTGAGATTGTTTGTTGTTCCATAGCCTCGTGCATACTAGACCTATCATTTTCACTCATTTTGTCGAATTCGTCAATCGCAGCTAATCCCATATCAGCAAGAACTAGGGTCCCCGCTTCAAGTGTCCATCTTCCATCAGCAATAGCATCCTTTACTGCAGCAGCAGTTAATCCCGCAGCAGATGCTGATTTACCCGATGTGAACCTACCCCTGGGCGAGATAAGCGACATGTAGCGAAGCATCTGAGATTTTGCCACTCCAGGGTCGCCCATCAACAAGATATGTATGTCTCCCCTGGATGTGGTTTTATCGGAATTTAATCTTCTGACACCGCCAAATAATTGTAGTAACAATGATTCTTTTATTTTGTTGTAACCGAAAATGCTAGGTGATATGGAACGGATTAGAATATCGGTAATATCCTCTCTTTTTGCCAAATCCTTGATGTAATTTTCATCCTCTTCGGAAATCTGTACTTCCTCGAACGGTATATTTTCTCTTTCAACAGAAGTTATTCTTAGGAATAAATCGAATACTGGAGTATTCTTGCCGTTTTTCCGTTGTGCCCTCATGAATAACATACCATTTGCTTTGACCCTTTCTCCTGGGGTTAAATTTCCAGTGAGATCGTGTTCTGCTATGCATTGAATCCTTTCTGGTTGAAGTCCACCCTTCATTTGTTCTGGAAGCTCTTGAATTTCAATGAATTGTGAATTTACCAATACTGATTCATGCTCTAAAAGAACAAATTTTGTTTGTGATTTTGTCTTTTCGCAAGTGTTGCATTCCAACGGTTCAATTAATTCCTGTTCATTTGGTTGCTGAATATGGTTAGCTGCACCACACGACATACATTCGAAAGTTGCAGCGTAAATTCTTGGACGAACCGCTGATATTTTTGTTATTACAGCATCGATTGCAAGGAATTTGCCAATGTCGTCTACTCTAAGTGTAGAAACTGTACGAACTTGATACTTCGGCAAATGAATAATACGGACCATAGGGTTGAGGTTTCCATATCCTTCATCACGTAAAATTTGGTTCAATGCGTTGTTTGCAGCATCGATATGGACCTCTGGGTTATCAATAATTGATTGGGCGAAATCGGGGTCGAAATTCCTCAGGTCTCGGTAAGAAATTGTTATTGATTGCTCATCAGGCCATAATTGTGCAACATTGTGAATTATATCGCTGAAAGAGTCTTGCAAAATAGTCTGCCAGCGTGATTGAACATCTAATTGCTGAATGACCACTTTAACCAAACCTATCCCTGCGGACTTAGTAGGGTTTAGTCGACCGTTTATCAAGATTATTTCCGGAAAAGCCCACCCCTTCAGTTCCACTGGAGATTTTGCAGCACAATATTGCCGGGTTTCCAGATTGAATTGCTTCGATTCGAAATATTCCAGAAAGAAAAATATCTTGAAGATTTTTTTATTCTGTAGGATAAACAGATTAAATTTGACGGAATATTACGCCGTTATATGCCAGAACACAATTTCACGCCTATTTCTGGAGTTTTGGAGAGATTTACAATCAAAAGTGATGCTCTAGAAAACAGGCTTGGAGATCCTACTGAGCGCGAGATTTTGGTACATATCCCCAAACAGGGTTTCGAGGCAATGATCGGGGAAGAAAAGTTGCCAGTAATAGTTTACCTTGCACCCTACACATCATCTGGATTGGGGAGGGCATCTTGGAAAGCATTTTCCGAAACATTACCGCAACGTTTTGAGAGAATTTGTTCACAAGGCGGTAAGCCTGCTATTCTTGTATTAGTTGATTCATTTACGTCTTTAGGAGGAAATCAATTTGTAGACTCTCCAGTTTTGGGCAACTGGGCAAAATGGTTATCCAATGACCTGCAAAATGAAATTTCAAACAGATATCCTGTTGATGGAACATGGAAACTTGTAGGAAAATCGAGTGGCGGTTATGGAGCATTAATGCTTCCAATGTTCTATCCAGAAAAGTGGACGGATATTGCCTGCCACTCAGGAGATTGTGGTTTTGATTTGATGTTCAGGCCGCTGTTTGCTGAAACTCTAACTCGGATTTCAAAGAGTGGTGGCATCGATGAATTCCTGAATGATTTCAGGCAAAGCAAGAAAATTGCTAGTGATGATTTTCATACCTTGATGATGATTGCAATGGCTGCATCCTATTGCCCATCTGAACCATCGGAGGGTAACAAACTTGGAATCGAATTGCCTATCGATTCAGAAACAGCGCAAATAGATGAATCTAAGTGGAAGGCGTGGTTAAAATTCGACCCATTGGAAAATGTAGAAAAATTACTAGAGGCTTATTCTGCCTTAAACTCGGTTTACATTGATGTAGGCATTTGGGATCAGTATCACATTCAATATGGTCTAAGACGATTAAACAAAATGCTGATTGACGGTAGAATTGAAGGTATCACAAACTACCGATATGAAGAATTTGAAGGAAGCCACTCCGGAATTGAATCAAGGCTAGACTATTCCTTGAGGCTGGATTGAGAAGATTTCTGATTCGGTATTATGATGAAGTTAACTTGCTTGGAGCAGTTCATGGCAGGTCAACCGAATGACATGAATTATGCCTCTGCTGGTGTCGATATTGACCTAGAGGGGAGTGCAGTGTCCTCTCTTGTAGGCGCACTTAGCAAATCGGTTCGGAAAACTGGAACACCTGGTGCACCTGTGGATTTACCTGGTGGTTTTGGAGGAATTATTGAATTCGGTGATAGTCTGCTAGCCTTGGCTACAGATGGAGTTGGGTCGAAACTTCAGATCGCTTCTAAACTAAATCAATGGTACGGAGTTGGTATTGACTGCATGGCAATGAATGTCAATGACTTACTTTGCGTTGGTGCTGAACCAATAGCATTTGTCGATTATATCGCTACACCAAAGCCAGACCCAGAAACCCACAAGGCATTGGGAGAGAGTCTAGCAAAGGCTTGCGAACTTGCTAGAGTAACTTTAGCTGGTGGGGAAACAGCAAGTCTTCCTGGTATCGTCACAGAATTGGACCTCAGTGGAACTGCTTTGGGATACATGCCGAAAGGAGAAGCGATTACTGGAGAAAACTTGCAGGCAGGAGATATTTTGATTGGGTTGCCTTCTTCTGGTATTCATTCCAATGGTTACTCTCTAGTTAGGAAAGTGATCGACTATACCGAAATGGGATATGATGAGGAATGTCCATTCAACCCGCATAGTGAGACAAGGGAAATCATGAGGTTTAACGAGGGGACAATTACTCTAGGAGAGGTGATTTTGAACCCGACCAAGATATATGTTGACCCAGTGATAGACATGCTAAATGCTGGAAGAGATGGCAATTCGGGATTTGACTATTCAGACATACATGCAATTGGACACATCACTGGAGGAGGGTTGTCGAATCTTCTGAGATTGCATGATTCACTCGGATGGCATATTGAGACTCCGCTTCCTATCCATCCAGAATTCTCTTGGATGGCTGGTATTGCTAATATCGATGATCTGGAAATGCACAGGACATTCAATATGGGAATGGGGATGGTGATTGCTGCGTCTGCGCAAAAGGCGGATGCTATCGCTGATTGGCTAGCTGAAAAATTACCCGGCAGTTCCATTGTTGGATATGTGCATGATAATGGACACCAAGTAACTCATGTCAATCCAAACATTAAGTTCACACATTATTGATAAGCAAACATCGATTTATATCGAATTTGTATGATGTAACTGCATGCCAGAGGGGCCTGAAATATACAGGGTTGCCCAAAAGTTGTCCAAGGCATTATCCAACAAGAAGGTGCTATCAATCGAGTTTGGATTAGATAGGTTGAAGGGTTGGGAAGAGGTTCTAATCAATTCCATGATTACCTCAGTAAGGAGTCATGGAAAAGCAATGTTGATTTCAACCGATTCGGGATACACAATTTACAGTCATAATCAACTCTACGGAAGGTGGGATATCCGCCTCTCGAAAACCGCTGAAAGAAAGACAAATCGTTCATTAAGAATACTAATCGAAACTTCTACACATACTGCGAGGCTTTACTCAGCATCAGATATTGAGGTTCTCGATGCCATTGATTTGGCTAGTCATCCATTCTTGTCCAAATTAGGCCCTGACCTTTTGGATTTTGACATAAGCGAAAACGGTCTGGTCAGGCATATCACTTCCGGGCGTTTTGATAGACGCGCTTTGCAGCATCTTTTGTTAGATCAATCATTTCTTGCAGGAATTGGAAATTACCTCAGAAGTGAAATATTGTTCGAAGCAGGGTTACATCCAAAAACTCGATTCAATAATTTAGAAAGTAAGCAAAAGCAAGAATTAGCGATAATAGCGAGAAAAATTACGAAAAGGGCACTTGATCAAAATGGAATTACCATAGATTATGAAATCGCTGAGAATTTGAAAAATGAAGGATTGACTAAACGCCAATATAGGCATTGGGTATTTACCAGAGATGGAGAGCCTTGCAGAAGGTGTGGCTCAACGATTATTCATACAAGAGTCGGAGGCAGAAGACTCGACTATTGTCCTTCTTGTCAACCCGAATTGACATGAAGCAAGACCGATTGGCAGGTGCATGGTCGAAGGGGATTTCTTTACTGATATTCCTAGAGATTGGCCCGGCAATCCTTGGCTAGAAGGTCGAACCCTAATCAGATTGCCCTCCGCTCAAGAAAGACCAACACACATGCCAAGAGGACCTGCAAAAAGAACAGGTCCTGGTTTCCTTAACCCTGCAATGGCACCTGCAAGAACAAGGTCTGTCATGCTGTTAACAGATGCACTTGAGCATGGCTGGGTTGGAAAATCTCCCATTATCAGAGCCATAGATGTAATGTCCGCTACCGGAATTAGAGTCAGAAGATGGAGAAATGAAATCCCTGGAGAATTACAATCTAAACTTCAAATCACAGCAAATGACATGGATGATTTTGCATTGTCGTGGTCGGTTAATTCATGCAAAAAACACCCAGCTCCAATCAATCAATTTCCAATTTCAGCTTCTGAAGAAGGACCTGTAATTACCTCGCACCACCACGATATAGATGGGATAAGGTTCCAAAAAAACGATGCTAGAATTGCTCTATTCGCAGGTGCATGGCAATGGATAGATATCGATCCGTTTGGTTCTCCAATAAATTTCATTGATTCCGCACTTCAAAATTTAGCAAGAACGGGAGTAATGGAGGTTACAGCAACTGATACCGCTGCCCTCACAGGTTCATCGCCGACTTCTGGAAAAAGAAGATACGGAAGTACAGGAATCACCGATGAATATCAGCATGATGATGCAATCAGAGTACTACTTGCAACAATCGCTACAAGTGCTGCAAAGATTGACAAGGCGATAACACCAATTCTCGGAATGTTTGATGGACACCACGTGAGAGTGACTGTTTTGGTGAAAACATCGAAAAATAAGGCTACACAGATGAGAGATAAAATCGGCTGGAGAGTAAGGAATGAAAATGGAGTTCCATACAAATTTGTAGTTCACCCAAATCAAGATGAAATCGAACGAGCAACTGGTCCAATGTGGACAGCTCCGATTTGGGATGCTGAAATAGCTTCGAGGATTACAAAAGAAAAGGCACTAGAACTCTGTTATCCAAACACTCAAGACATTGAGATGTCAAAAGAATCAGGACTTACTTGGACTGATGAAGATATAGAATATTCAAGAAGAGAAATTGAACGAACTGTTCGCCACATCGAAACTTGCGCTCCGCTATTTGGAGCAGAACATACGCTATATGACTTGGATATGATGTCTAAGAAAATAGGTAAAGGAAGCGCCCCTAAGATCCAAACGTTGGTTGAATCTTTAACCAAATCAGGTCACCTTGCAAGCCAAACTCCTACACATAGACCAATGATAGTCACGAATGCTTCACATGAAGAATTTGTAAAACTGTTTAAGCAACTTATTGGTTAACCAAATGATGGATCATCTCCAACCTTTGGCTGTGGTAAAACATTGGATGTTTGCTTGTCAAACATTTCTCTAACCGATTCTTCAATTACTCTTGCGTTTTCTAATAATTCACCAAGCGGTATTTCCATTCCTGTAAGTTCACTAAGAGCCTCAACTGCGATTGCTGCTGACCTAGCATCGGGGTATATCGGGCTTGCTTCAGACAATAGTGCGGTTATCTCTAGCCCCAGTCTATCGCCCTCTCCCAATAAAAATCCGGTGATGCCGGATACTACTCCTGACCTTATTGTCTCAATTCCAATCTCCTTCAGTGCTGCTCTGGTCGAAGGAGATGATCCAACTCCGTAAAGCATGGATTCCATCATATCCTTATCTTGAGAAATTATTCCATCGATTACGTATAATTTGTCAAAGCCTCCCTTGATGAACCACTCTAGGACCGTTGTTGCCAAAGAAATATCTTTGTCATCTTCGAATTTGATTTCTGATGTGAAAACTCCTATACCCTCGCCTTGATAGATTCTAACAGGATGTTTAGGAACTTCATCTTGAACTAAAGCAACCGCTGGAAAGTTTTCGTTAAGTACAGTGCCCTGTTGCTCCAAATTCAAAGCCCTAATTATGTGAGAAGTTGATATTACTCCAACCATCCCAGCATTGGTGAATCCACAAACTGCAATCCCTCCAGTACGCGGATTAGCACCCTCGTGAAGGACTAATGTGTACGGCTCAAATGGCGCAGTCATGTTTCCCACCTAAGACAATGGCAGTATTTCTCTATCAAGAACCCTACGAATTTCAAGATTGGAATTCTGACCATTCCTCTTGACCTGCTTCACGGTACCACCAGACTCCTGTTTCGTCCTCATACCACTCTGTTCCGTATTCGTCAACGCTGATACCATCATCGCTAGATTCATACACTTCCTCTACAGTTTCGTCCACAACTTCATCATCATTTTCCATTTCAGAAACCTCGTTGATTAATTCTCCACCAAGCCTTTCTCGCTTCTGTTCCTCGTCAATATCTGGAAGCTCTTTTCCTCTAGATTTCAATTCATCAAGGCTCATTCCAACTGGTAGGTCCTCTACTGGACCCACATCGCGGTCAGGCATTTCATCCATCCAATCTTCTTCATCCTCATCAAAGCCAATACTTTCACGACCTCTCAAAATCAATCCAGCAATGACTGCGATTACCACAAATATGCCAGCAATGCCTCCAAACAGAATGACAGCAGATGACATGCCCTCTTCTCCTGGATCTGGCTGAGGCACCGGTTCTGGAATGATTACGAATGGAATGATGAAATCTTCAGTGCTGGTCAAAGTCTGATCATCTTTGGAAATTGTTGTCATCCTCACCACAAAGTTACCATTCTCAGCGCTCAAGGAATCTACATCTTCGAGAAGGTCTAGATTCCAATAAACTACTTTTTGCCCATCTGCTTGAACATATACTCTTGAGAGAGTAGTAGAACCGGTAAACTGAGACGAAGACACAAATGATATTTCCACATCAACAGCAAATGAGTTAGGATTGGTAATTGTGCAAACCAGTTGATCCATCTGTTCAACACCAGCAACCTGATTGATAGAATCACAGCCCTCTAAGGTCACATCTGATATTGTGGTTGGATTGTTATCAATAGGGTCAACAGTATTGTTTCCTCCGTCAGTTTGGTTTTCGGTTTGGTTTGTTTCTGTATTATTCTGCTCGACTATCTGCGAGGTAAGGTTAACAACAAAGTTGCTGGTTGAGACAAATACAAACTCGGGCATTGTTGATATTTCGAAATACATCTGTGCTGCCGATAACTCTTGTCCGATTACAGTAAATTTACCATCCGAATCACTTTCAGTTTGACCTGTTGATACAACGCCTGCACTATCGTCCAAAATTGAATAATTGTACACAATTCCTGACAGATCAAATCCTGGAGAAAATGAAGAGTCAACTGAAAGATTTATTTCAAAAATTCCTGCATCATCTATTTCCGATTCTTGAGGATAATTAGTTGATGTTGTCACCACTGAATCAATATTTTGTGAAGAATGGAATGCCGATACTGGTTGCACTAATGGGTCTTCCAAAGTGCTAAGAATTCCGTAATCGATTGTAATCTCGCCAAGAATAATGTCTGAATTCAAGTATTCGCTGAGATTGTCAGCGTCAAAGGCAACAAAGGTGCCATTATCATCGGTTACCCCAGTGAAAGTATTGCTGTAGTTAATGTGTGATAAGTTGATGTAGGCATCCAATCCAGATGCTGGTATAGAATCTATGGACACAATAATTGCTACTTCAAACTCCCCGTAAGGCTGCAGAGCAAATTGTCCTTGTTCGTATTCGATTATTCCATCGACATCTAAGACAACATCAGGACTTCGTATTGAGTCGTTTCTTGAGTAGACAGGCCCAACAGAAGTTACTTCTGTGGATTTATTGCCAAATTCATCTACACCTACTACAGAGACGAAATATGCAGTTCCATCAACTAGGTCTAATCCACCTGATTGTATACCTAAAATATCCGATATTATCGAGGTTTTATCGACAACAGTAGACAATTGGGTCCTGTCTGAGAGTGAGACTACCGGTGTCAGATTCGAAGTTGTATTGTGGTGATAATCTGTCACATATATCTCGTAGGAATTGACGATTTCTGGACCTATATCCCACGATACCTGAAGTGCCCCGCCTTCATCATCAGGCACATCTTGTGCCGATACATTCTGAATTGCAGACGGTGGAAGGGGGTATGGAATTGTTACCGTAAGTATATTCGAAAGATTTGATGTCACACCAAACTGATGATTGCTTCTAACCCTGTAATCGTAAACATCACCTGGACTGACCTCAGGGTCAACAGACATATTCATCGTGGGTGTGTCAAATGGGCTGGTATAATCGAAATCTGTTCCACTAACCGTCTTGAATACCTCGAATCCCATCAAGTCTACCCCGAAAGTGAAGATATCATCCCATACGAGCATCACAGTATTGCTGCTTAGTTGAGATAGTTGCAGGGTAGGAGTTTGTGGCACGGCAATATTCGGCGCCCCGGGCGTATAAGGTGCAACTAAATCGGTAAAGGTTAGGCTACCTGCTTTTGTCGAATTTACTGGTAAAGTCAACAAGAAATCACCTGACCCTAGCGTCATTTGTTGATTGAAGAAATTGCTCAGGTTGCCAGTTGGAGAAGGATTGATATTAACATTGAATGTACAATCATATCCTATGTCCAAAATTGTGATGTTTACATCTCCTAAGCCTCTTGAATAAGTCGTGAAATTAAGAGTAACAAATTCGTTACCGTAGGCATCTTGCCAAGGAAGTTTAGCCAAAATATAGTTTCCAAGAGCTGTGCTGACATTCCCGTTTGTATCGTTTGCCGAAAGTATCGGATATGTTGAATCGTCCCCTGCATATCCTTCAACGACAATCTCTGGGTTTGAGTCATTTTCTAAATCGATCAATATTTTGTGATATCCTCCAATGAAAATTCCCTTCGTTAACTCGCCTGATGGAACTACATGTTCTGGTAATCCATCACCATTGAAGTCAACAAAGTCGATACTTTGAGGAATTGATTCAGGAGTTAAGGTTCTCAATTGTTCAAAGCCTACTCCACTCGATGTAAGGTCCCTAATCGCAATGCTTCCGTTCAGAGTGCTTGCGTTACTATCGCTTGCCCCAGGGGTTGGCAAGAACATCGAATAGGTACCGTCCGCATCATGGTCGCCGACTGAAACGTTATTCCAATTGAAAAGATCTTGGCTGCTAACGCTTCCCCATGAAGTACCGTTATTCCAAATCATATTGTGCCCTGTATTTGATCTCGAGGCAAAATCAGTATCTCCATCGCCATCAAAGTCAGCAGCAATAAATCCAGATCTAAGCCCAGTAAATCTGAATTGGTCCACTGCTATCGAACCTCTATTCCATGACAATTGAATACCTTCTGCTCTCCAGGTGGAAACCACCGCTGTGGTATCATTATGCATAGCCGAAAATTCGCCTACAATCACATCTGTCAAGGCAGCGATTTCAAACGATTGGTTTCGGTAAACTGTTTGGTTGGTCATACCAGTAAACGATAGAGTAGAGTTCACCCAAGGATACACCGAGATAATTCCATCATCATGAATTGATACTATATCAGGAGTACCATCCCTAGTGAAATCACCAATTGTTAGCTTCCGCAAATCATCAGCAGTACTGTAATTTGTTTGATTTGCAAATCCAGTAGAATTAGAAAGGTGCAGGCAAGCCACGTCATCAAAAACCGAATAAGTAAGGATATCTCCTTTGCTATCGTTGTTGAAATCAGCAGTTACTAACTTATCAGACCTGTCACATGTGGAAGTCCAATTACTCAAACTAAATCCAGAGGAAAGATTCCAGTCAATGAAAGCCCATGCTGATGTGTTGAATCCAGTGAGGGATTGATTTTCAACCAAGATTACCGCCTCATCCAAGCCATCACCATCGACATCAGAAGAGATTACATCGATTACTGGACCGGTTGTGATGAAATTAGATTCGAGCTCTGGGTGCAGAGAAATATCGATTGCAGAATCTGCAATTGTAGCGTTAAATGGAATGTAGAAATCTGAGGATACTGAGGAATTTCCACTCAGTGAAACTAAATCGTAATGTTGTCCTGTACTGAATGTATTTTGATGCCCGATATCACCATATCCAGTGCCTTGGAATGCCCATTCATTGAAACCATCCTGTCCATGATCAATCCAGACTTGTCCTGGACTAGAATCTGAACTTTCAACTTCAACGGAAAATTGAGCGCTTACGAAAGTTGTATTTCTTGGAATATCGATTCCAAACGACGAATTTGTTATATTTCCACTTAGATTAATATCGACTGTAGGCAACCCTCCCGCAAAGTTAGAGAGCACCCCGCCAGACTGATTTGCACTAACATTTACAATAGGAATTGTTGAAAGCAATAATATTGTCACGATACTTAACGGAACCAGTGTGCGTCTCGACATATGACTCTCCCCTATTGACCTCCAATAAACTACTTTATTCAAGGGTTTATCGGAAATTAGGGTACAAAATACGGTTTTGAATGATTATTTTTCGGGGATTTTCGTATAACTTTGAATTGTCAACTCTTATTTATGATAGGGTGATGCAAGAAGTAGGTAAGGACTATGACAATCAAGTCGAGACTAGCGGTATCCAGTGGAGATGTCGAAATTGATTTGGAGGGTTCTGCAGTTGAAATCGATGAGAGAATAATCGAGATTCAAGGGCAAGCAGAGTGGTCAGTTCTACTAGACATTATCAAAACAGCCCGAGACAACGCTATACAAGCGGCAAAAGATGCTGCGAAGGATGCTGGTCTTCCAGAAAGGGGATCTGCTTTCAAAACTCTGCTTGATTCATGCAAGGTAGTTAAGAAACCAGATCAGGTTTTAGCTGCTATCCATTATCTAAGAAATGTTGAGGGCATTCAAGACTGCCCCCCAAGAACAATCCTCGATCTGTTTGAAGCTGCTGGGGTGGACAAACCTGGAAACCTCTCGTTATACATGAACAGACTAAGGGAAAGAGGACTATTGGATGTCCCAGATGGGTATGGCGGAAAAAACCGATTTGCAGTACTCACGGAAGCGGGACATTCACAACTGAATAGCCGATGAGGCTTACATATGGTGATGTCTCACTCGGGGGATGACCCCCGTGACAATGACTCTGACGATAAGGATGAAAATAACCAACAACTCGATTGGTCGTTTCAAAATCATGCAGAAGTACTATTGAGAAAAGGAAGACATTCAGGGTCAAACTTCCGCAGAGCAATTCTAGATCGTGCTGATTTGACCGAAGCGGACTTCACAAACTCCGATTTTAGAAGAGCATCTTTGGTAGAAGCGGATTTGATGAAATCCGCATTTGATGGGGCAGATTTCAGAGGGGCAGATTTGAGAAAAGCCCGATGCAACCTTTCAAACTTTAGAAATTGCAAACTAGAAGGTGCTGATTTACGTGGGATTAGAGGCAAATACGCTATCTGGCAAGGCAGTGACTGGTGGAACGCAAAATTAGACGAAGGTTTAGAAAAAGCACTAAAGAAAAAATTCCCAAAACCGGATTGATTATTCTTCTTCATCCGTTTTCTTAGGTTTAAGAGTTAATCTGGCTCCAGCATTTACAAGCGGTAAAGCGGCTAATAGAGTGCACATTCCCATCATTGAACCACAAACATAGGTCATCAGAGTTGTATTGGATACTAAGGCCCCTTCGAGGTATTCATTTGCTGCTGATTGAAATCTCAAGTTAGCAATTACTCCCCCAATTAAGGAGATTGTTGCCCCTGTTGTTGCGATATAAACCCCTTCTTTACGAAACAATCTGATTAATACTGCTCCAATGAGAACAAGAGACATACCACATACCAACGAATATCCTAGTAATTGATAGGCGCCATTACTCCTTAATTCGTCATGATATGCTTGATAGTCTTCGATGCTAATATCATCACCGTGACTATTTGGCGTTGCTATAATTATCTCAACCTGCCCATCTGGTAAATCTTCGAGTTTGTCATCTTGAATATGTCCATATCCAACTATCCCTGCAATGACTGCACCAATAATCAGAATGTAGGAAATCATCTTCACGCCTCGATAATCGGGTTTGATGATTATATCATTGGACAATTTACTCACTCCTCTTTTGAGTTTCTAAGGCCAGGTAAAAATGACTCCGGTATCGGTAATGACTCCATGTTATCCATGCTTACACAAACCGTAACCTGAGTGCTGCTCCAAAGCAAAATATCGTTCTGATTTCTAAACTCATACTGCCAGGTAACCGATTTTGTCCCTACCTTAGATATCCAAATCTTTGCTTGGATGATGTCTCCATACCTAAGTGGATTATGGAATTTGGAAGTGATTTCAACTACAGGGAAGCCAATCCGCATTTCATTTATCATCGTAGGATAAGAAACATCACAGATATCTTCCCAGGCTTCTTCGAAAAATCTGTGTGCAAGATCATAGATTCTGGGGTAATAAGCAACATTTGCCATATCTACCATCGGAAAGTCAACTCTTCGGGATAGATAGGTCGCCATGGTAAAACCAAGAGCACATATTTGATGAATGCTTGTGAGATAGAATTGGGTCGCGCTTATATTGCAAATGTTACCCGCCAAGTTTACCCAAGGCCTGTTGGGGTAGTTGGATATCCTTTTTCCCTGCGGAGGAAGAGACCCGTGTTCAAATCGCGGACGGGCCGCCAAATCTTTGATTTCACAACAATCTCCGGGATAAGAATTATACCAAATTTTAGATGTCTTAAGCACGGTAATCTAATGAATCTGAATCAATTTGTTGAGAGATTAATCTTTCACCACCAACAAGGTAGAATCGAAAAATCGTCCCTTCTCTCTATCATTGAAGCTGAGGGGAAAACCGGGCAAGATTTCGGTATTTTAGAAGACCCTATTGCCGAAAGAAGGGATACTAAGCCATTCGTTATAGGCTCACTAAATCTTGTTGCAATGGGTTTAGTTTTGACTGGTTTGTGGTATTTCTTCGACCTCATCGACTTGTCTTGGGCAGCAACTGAAGTTGCGTTTTGGGTAGTGTCAAGCATCATAGTTTCAAGCCTAATGTACTTCTGGAGAAAAGGGGTAAGCAACACAATCATGGAAGTACACATGATATTCGCAATCGGTTTCCTTGTAAACAATTATTTTGTCACTGAGATATTATGGGATTTCGGGTATTTGGATGAATTTAGTGCCACTGACGTAATTCTGTGGTCGTTAAACTTCATTTCTGCCCTGGCTATTCTGATATTTTCTAATTACACTGCAAACAAGTTGGACTTGAAATTCTCAAAAATACTTGCTGGGTTGATGTTTAACCTTCCACTCATAAGTATTGTTTACTTTTCATCTATGTGGGCTACCCAATCAACTATGGTTGCTCTTTTGCTAATTCTAACCATTGTCTCTGCCTACGTATATGTTTTTTCAAAGTATAATGATGCTCAAACAGATGGTTATGCCGTTGGAAGGTCAATCTGGATTCATGAAAGTCTAATCTGGGCTGCTTGGTTTGTTCCATTTATTGTTGCAGATGCCATAGTGCAATCGGATGCTTGGCGGGCAACTCCACTGGAAAGATTCTACTGGTCTATTGTAATGATTGTAATTATAGCTTCATTTACTGGATTGGGGTTATATTTCCTAAATAGGAATGAGGTCCAAAGAGAAAGGAACAATAATTATTATTTGGCAATTTTCTATACACTGTCCTTCAGTTGGATGCCAATAATTGCGAGTAGAAATTTTGTTGACTACATTTTTGGAGATGATTGGGTAATTTATTGGCTTCCGCCTATGTTGTTTGTTTACGGTTTAGCGAGTGTTATAGTTGGAGGAGAGCCGTTTACTACGAAGATTCCTAAAGAAGAAGTTGGACTTAGATGGTTTAACAGAACAATGATTTCTTTATTCATTTTGTATTTTATATGTTTTATCATCGAATGGTTAGAAGAATTTGCATTTTACGTATTCATACCAATCGGAGTTTTCATAGCCGGATATTTCACTTTGACCTCATTAAAGGAAGACTAGCAAGTTCAGAGCAACTTACAGTAATGATAAGATTATTTTATAAATTGCAATTGAATAATATTCTTCATGGCTGGCGACCACTCGCATGAAGGAACTCATTTTTTGTCCTCTTTTCCAGTAATATTTTTTGGTTCGCTGGCAATTGCTGGAATTATTGCTTTCATCCTACATAATAGATTGAAGGGTCTTCCTAAAATCGGTCAAAAATATTACGATCCAATCGTTCTAATTTTGGGAATGTGGTGTTTAGTTGGTCTGCTAATAGATGCTTTCGCCCACATCGCAGGAGAGGTAGATGATACGTTCTTTACTCCTTGGCATGCGATTTGGTATTCTGGTTCTGCGGCATATGGCGCATACATATTCTATGCAATCCTTCCTGAAGGTGGCTTCCAGCAATTGATTAAATCGCCATTCTCAGTCCTCAAAGGCATAGAAAATCATCACAAACCAGGAGTCTATGGAATAATTGTATTCGCAATTTCTGGTTTCGGTGATATGATCTGGCATGAATTGCTAGGCGTAGAAGAAAATACTGACATCTTACTCTCTCCCACCCATATTGGATTGTTTACAGGTCTGATTATGTCTGTAACAGCACCTGTTTGGTCCGCTTGGGCTGATGCAAAATCAGGCAAGGATGGGCTTAAGTCTCAGCTTTTACTAGTATTTGGAGTTGGGGCAGCTTGGACTGTTTGTTTACTGATGTTTAAATATGCTAACCTTTGGTTAGCCCCTCTACAGAGTTATTGTTATTCAGCGACACTGGATTATTGTTGGTATTCAGATTACAATGAGGCCCTTCAAATTGGGCTCAGATCAATGTACATACAAGCAGCATTAACCACTGCAGTTCTAGCAGTCTTTTTGCAAAGATGGTCTCCAGAGCGTGGTTCAATGTTCGTTTTATTTTCTTTTAATGCCCTAGGGGTATGGGTCTATTCTACATTTGATTATTCCTTATTGTGGATGGGATTAATCTTAGCGGTAATAGCAGAGATTTTTGTTTTCATTCACAGGATGAAGGGACCAAAGTGGTACATACCCTTCATGGTCGCTATGCAAATAATCGTCTTGATTGGATTCATGTTGATATCTACAGCCGATATTTCAGATACAAGATATTGGATTGAAGGAGTTAATCTGCATGTAATTCCATTTGGATGGAGCATCCACTCAACTGTTGGTTCCATCGTTGTCTCTGCTACAATAGCGTGGGTTGGAAGCATAATTGCATTCCCAAGCAAGATGCCGAAAGAATTGCCTGTTAAATGAAATTCAAGGTAATTTCCAGGAAACCTGCTTCCATCCATTCTCTTCAGAATGCTTCTTTAGCGGACCTTCTGGATTAACTGATATTGGATTACCACATAAGCGCATGAACCAAGAATCAGCGTGGGTATTTCCATATCCATAACACTGAGAAAGGTCGTGCCCATTTTCCTTAGCATCAGCCTCTACAATAGGAGCCTTACCCTTTCTTCTTGGAACCGACCAGCCCTTCTCTGAACCTGATAGTCTTCCTTCTCTAATATCTGGACCACATCCATAGATTGTATCCATCTTCAGTGCTCTGCCCATTTGCTCAGCCATCGGGGCAACTGTTGCAGTAACCAGCACCAACCTGTGTCCTTGTTCTCTATGCCAATCTAGGCGAGACTGAGCATCCTTTGGAATACATTGAATCAATTTATTTTGAACGAGATCCTTGGACATCTGTTCGAGCACTTCCCACTTAACTCCGGTAAAGTGACCACGGTTTCTTGCAGCATCATACCCGGATTTTCCAGTTAATAGCCCAACAAGATAGCGGGTTGTCCAAGATACAAGTCCAACTGGTATTCTCCAAGGTCTTTTTTTGGTAAGGTATGCTGTTAGAGTTTTTTCTGAACTAGCATCAAGAAGGGTTCCATCAAGGTCGAAGTAAGCAGCTACTTCGGTGCCTTCCATGACTTTGCTAGGATATTATGGACTTGAAATCATTGGTCATCAGGAGCCACTTTACAGCCTATTTCTCCATAAACACGCCTACCAGCCTTGTGGTCTTGCCACCAAGTGACTCTTGATTTTAGATATCTTGGGATGAAAAATCCTACTTTCCTTGGAGTTAATCCATGATTTTTCATTTGTTTATCATTAGTCAAATTTCCTACAATTGATTGGGCTGAACAGCCTGGGTTAGCGAGTATGAAATCCAATACTTCTATTTTCAATCTCTCAAGTCTTGCTAATTTTTGTGCTCCGGGACCTACTCTCCTTGGTGGCATAAAGAGTAAAAATATCCTCTAAGAATATGAAACAATTGGTGTAATTAGATGCAATCAGTCGCAGCAAGTCTTCTGTAGTGCATCTTGAGCACAGAAACAGGTCTTTGCAGGAACGATATCGGCTCTTGCGCTTCTTTGCTCGAATAATTTAGTTACCTCAGCAAGCTCTTCAGGCGCATCTCCACGTGCCTCAAGACATAGTTTGAGACCAAGAAGCCCCCACATGTTGTCTTTCCATAATTCGATGTCGGCACGATATACTTCTTCCGCCTCTTCGATATGTCCTTGTTCGAACAAAAGAGCACCAAGGATGTGGCGAACTGGTTGCATTTGACCCCAAGGCTCGTTGTATGCAAGGTTTAGAGAGAGATTGACTCCTCTTCGCAATTCATCAAATGCTGCTGAAAAGTCATGTGGCTCGCCTGCTTGCTTAGCTAAGAATTGTCTTCTGTACTCAATTTCAGCCTCGAGAATTGATGCATTCACGTTTAGAATAGATGGTCCATCATTAGGATCTTGATACATGAAATTGTTATGCATCATTCTTCCAGCTAATGCAGGATTTTGCAATGCTTCCTTGAATAGGGCTTGTTCTGCTTCAGCTTCTGGAACCATGCCTTTGGAAGCATATGCGACTCCACGAGCATAGTGTTGCGTAGCAATTGTGGCTGGGAAAACATCTCTGTCGGTATACATTGGCTCTGAGAGAATCTCATCCCACTTACCGAATCTAATCATAACATGCCATGGCATTGTCACATATGATTCAAGGAATATTGCACCCATTGGAATTATGCCTGCAAGCATGAACTGAGCTCCATGGTTTGCATCCCCTGCAGGTAATGTGTCAACAGCCTTGCGCGCATATTTCAGAGCAGTTGCATACTGACCGTCAAACATTGCACACCAAACAACAAAGTGGTGGTTGTGCATTCTGTAGAATTTGTAGAATTGTGACTCATTGCCGGTTATTTCGACATAGTGGTCGTCAGCTTCAACCGCAGCAATATTACACTCTATCGCTTCTTTCCATTGCCCAACCCATGCATCGATGTGTGATGGCATGTGAACTAAATGCCCCAAACCTGGCATCCTGGTCCTAAGTACATCGGCTGCAAAAAGTGCTTTTTCTGGGAACGGAGATAATTCCAATGCGTGGCAGTACAGGTGACATAGTGCTGGATCAACTCTTGCATCTGGGTTGGATTCAAATGCATCCTCCATGATTTTTACCAAAAGAAGGGTATTGTCATCAGCAGGAGTTATTTCACCAGTTTCAGTATTCTTATCCCAAAGTTGCCATGCTTTCAAATTCATCAGTGCCTCTACATAGAGAGCGGTTACTGCTAGATTGCCAGCATACTTCTCGTAGAGTGGAGCCATTGCTTTGGCAAAAGCAACATTGAGTTCAGGCGTATTTCCCATGTTTAGAACTGTGGGGTCTGCAGCGTCTCGTGCTTCTGCAGTGTGGCGCTTAGATAGTGCCATAATCAGATCCTTCTCAATTTCAGTGCAGTGGTCCATTACGGAAATTGCCTGCTGGATTGCATCATATCCTGAGCCTAACCCCGGAGCCCAGTTGTAGTTGGAAGACAAGCAGTATGCAATTCCCCAATAAGCCATAGCGCAGTTTGGGTCCATTTCAGTACAAGCACTGAAACATGCTATTGCTTGTTCATGGTTGTAGTTGAGGTAGTGCCCATATGCTTCTACAAACTTCTTTTTTACTTCATCATTAGCGCAGGTTACGGTTGTGGCAAAGGCATAATTGGACTCAAGTCCAAAGTCATAATCTTGTGGTGCAAACATCATGATTTAACCGAAATTTTTCATGCATATAAGTCCTTGTCCGATAATAATTGGTCTTAAAATATAACAACTATTCACCAAGAATCATGCCCCAGGGGGAAAAACGAAGGAAGTCCTTCAAAGCAAATTCTCCTGCAATGAAAGAATGGTATGACAACCACCAAAAAAGGCAAGGAGCGGATGAAAGCAATAGTAATTCAGGCCTTGCAAGTGGATTTTTCGGACCCATTTTGGCTGGATTTTGCTATTTTATGGTAGGTGGGGCTGTAAATGGAGATGGCTCCTGGGGAATGGTTGTAGTTGTCTTCGTGGCATATGTCATCTGGCTAATTACATCGCTGGTTATGTTCCTTAATTACAGGTATAAAGAGAAGCATGCCCAGAAGCACGGCTCGTTTTATTCACTTATCCTAGCCATTGCAATAGCGATAATTTTCGTCATCTATAATTTGATCTTCTCAACATAATTCCTAGATGATAATTTTCAAAATTTGAAACAATAATTCACTGAACTATAATATAACCCCATTATTAACGGGTTATATTTATATTGGTTACACTTTACGCTACAGCCATGGGCAAAAAAGTGAACATTTACCTAGATGATGCAACTCTAAGATTATGGGAAAAAATTCCCATTGGGGAACGTAGTTCGATTATTAAAGGCGCAATTAGAAACAATTCAAGCAATGAACCTGTTGATCCAAAAACGGAGATAATAAACATGAAATTAGCAGAATTAGATAAAGTAAGCATTGAAATTAAAAATTTAGAATTGAAACGAGACATGCTACGAACAGAACTAACCAATTTAAGATCTGGAGAGGAGATGATAAAAATCTCCAAAGAAGAATTTTGGAATACAATTAACGATAGAGCTGTTGTTTATTTACAAAATGAATCTGTTTACAAATCATATTCTGGAAAATCAGCGTATTCGATCTTTAATGTTGAAAATCAGAAAATATTCATCAGTAATTTAAGGACGAAAAGAAATAATTCTAACTTTTCAAAAAGGACTACTGACATTGCAATAGACAGATTAATCGCACATGGAGGGAAAATTCCAGTAGGGCAGTTTATTCCTGTAAAGATGCATGAGTATACTGTAGTAGCATTACACCCCAATTTAATGGAAAAAGATGGGTTTGTTTGTTGGATAAATGAAGATGTGGTTCCAGTAACGGATGAAATGATACCACTTCACAACAACCAAATGCCACCTGAAGAATGGGTTTCAACGGATAATTTCTTGGCTGCTTTGATAGATGGAAAAAAAGCATTAATTGGACAGGGAAAGAAAATTGTGATTTTCTTCCGTGAGAAACACCCAGTTTTCGGTGTTGATGAAAGCTCAGAATATCCATGGCAGACAAAATATTGGAAGTGGATTAGCCCAGGTGTTTTGTACTGGGGACATAGTTCGGCAACCCAAAAGGTCGTGGCATTCCCTCAGAACTAGTTGAGAATCAATCAAACCATTTGTACAGTATAGGGGTCAATCTAAATTTGAATCAAAGGGTAACCTCTGTATCGACCCACTACAAGCCCTTTGATGAGGTCTAAACATATCATTGGGTTCGGGTTTGGACCCCTTGATTGACATCGTAGGATGGTTATGTCTGCCAAGTAAGGCCATAATAGTGCACGAATACAGTCACGTTCAGGTTTGATTCAAATTCGGGATCTTCTCTATCGAGATGATACAACCTATCTTGCACGTGGATTCCCCAATAATCAACCCCATCGATAGAAACGTTCCCAAATTGTGTAGCGTAGTAGGGAGAGCCGCATCTTGAGGTCGTTTCTTTTTCCCAAATGTAATACGCTTCTTCAGGAATGCCATCATCAATCAGTTCATCTTTGTCGTATTCGACACCATCGAGCACTACCATGAATTCGTCATCCACATCAAACTCAGATTGTTCAATGGCAAACAAGACCCCAGTCACATCTTTTACTACGAAGGAGTTTCTTCTACTTTCTTCTATCGCAGTAAGGTTCAGTTCCCCCGACGTGCCGTTTGTCAATTCTTCAAATTGGTTGTCGTGCCCGCTCCAGCATTCCGGCCCCTGTTCACTCTGTTCAATGCACCCACTGAGAGGTAGCGATATCAGGAGGAAGACCAGCAGGCTGACAGTGGTTCGCATGTACTTTACTTTCATGCCTGAATTTGTTAAATTAACTGTGGTTTGTTTGATTAGGACTGCGAAAATCACCATGATTTATGCCATGCTGGGATAAGAATCAAATGATACGCACACAAACCCCCA
>MDTD01068479.1_pt1 | contig 40771 bp, 41 predicted proteins | sample 811221 | NCBI WGS metagenome assembly MDTD01 (sample SAMN05326646, study PRJNA326480) | marine metagenome | isolation source: seawater | place: Pacific Ocean: South West | collected 2011
CAGCTCCGGATAGATATTGAGCATGTGGGGGCGGACGAATGCCTTGATGTCGCTGGGGAAGCGACTGGAGTAGTTCTCGCCGCCCCCAAAAATCATTCGGCCGTCCTCGGAAAGCTTCCAATAATTGATGACAAACAACGAGTCGGACATCGACAGATTGTCGCGATTGATGCGCGGTAACAGCGTTGAGGGAAGGGGTGCCGTGGCAATGACAAAGTTGTTGATGGGCATAATGTTACCCGCGAGGCGAGGGATGAGTTTGTCCAGATACGCGTTACACCCCAGCACGATGTGTTTGGCTTTGACGCAGCCGTTTTGGGTCTGCACCTCTCCCGATCGCCCGTCGGTTGCAGGCGTCCCGCGCGTCCCCTCATAAATTCTAACGCCAGCTTCTGCTGCCGCGCGGGCCAGGCCGACTGCATATTTGAGCGGATGAAGGTGTTTGCAACCGTCATCGAGTAGCCCGCCGTAAAAACCCTGAGCACTGGTTCGCTCGGCGACCGCATCCGGAGACAGATACGCCAGCTTTTGGTACCCATACTGTGAGGAGAGATGCTCCACTTCCTCTTGCAACTCACCCACATGACCCGGCTTCGCTGCAAGGTGCAGGTTCCCTGTTCCCAGCTCGCAATCGATTTGATGGGTCTCGATGAGGTCGCAGACCTTTTGCACCGCCTCCAGACTCAGTTGCCAGAGCCCTTTGGCGGCTTCATTACCGACCCATTTTTCGATACTGGCTTGATCTGCCCACTGCCCCGTGCCGACATGCCCGCCATTGCGCCCCGAGGCACCCCAACCGACCCGCCCCGCTTCGAGTAACACCACGTCGTAGCCCTTTTGCCGCAGGTGTAATGCGGTGGAGAGGCCGGTATAGCCGCCGCCGATAACGCACACATCGGCTTGCTCATCGCCGTCCAGAGACGGAAACGCGCTCATCAGCGGTGCAGTCGCGGCATACCAGCTATCGGGGTATTTCCGTGAATGATGGTTTGTAGATTGGTCATTCATGGTTGGCATTATGCCGCTTGCCGCTATGGTGGCGCCATCCGATACTGTGTGGGTGTTGAGTTGCCCGCGGGGCGTTATGAGCGAGCCGAGCCATAAAACGGCATCCAATCAAGCCGGTGCATACAGTCCTGACGTCGCACAAGGTGCGTCGCAGGTGCCGTCCGCCGATATGGCCACCATTGAAGCGTGGCTGAAAGAGCACAATATTTCAGAGGTTGAATGCCTCGTTCCCGATATGACGGGTAATGCCCGGGGCAAGTTCATCCCGGCGCACCAGTTCACTGCCAATCGCGAGATTAAATTGCCCGAGTCGATCATGGTGCAGACCGTGACGGGCGAGTACACCGATGATCACTGGGATTTCGTCGAGCCCACCGATACCGACATGCTGCTGCGCCCCGACGCGTCGACGCTGCGGAGGGTGCCCTGGGCACGCGAACCCACCGGGCAAGTCATTGCCGACTGCTATAAAGCGGATGGTGAGCCTCACCCGCTGTCCACCCGCAACGTGCTGCGCTACGTGTTGGGACTTTATGAACAGGCGGGTCTGAAACCCGTCATTGCACCCGAGGTCGAGTTCTATCTCGTGAACAAAAATACTGACCCCGACTATGAGTTGATGCCGCCTAAGGGGCGCTCAGGTCGGCGGGAAGTTGCCCGATTGAGTTACAGCATTGACGCCGTCGCGGAGTTTGAGGACTTCGTTGAGGACATGTATGACTTTGCGGATCAGCAGCAGCTCGATGTCGACACCCTGATCCACGAAAACGGTGCAGCGCAGTTAGAGATTAACTTCAACCATGGTGACCCGCTCGCTATGGCCGATCAGGTGTTTGTCTTTAAGCGCACCGTGCGCGAGACGGCGCAGCGCTACAACATGTACGCCACCTTTATGGCGAAACCGATGCAGCGGGAGCCGGGTTCGGCCTTGCACATTCACCAGAGCGTGATTGACCTTGCGACGGGCAAAAATATTTTTGCCACGGAAGACGGTAAGCCCAGTCAGGCGATGATGGAATACATGGGCGGCCTGCAGCGCTATACCCCTGAGCTCATCAGTTTTTATGCGCCCAACGTCAATTCTTATCGGCGCCTGGCGCCGGATATCTCTGCACCCATTAACTTGAGCTGGGGTTTCGATAACCGGACAACGGCGTTCCGCGTGCCGAATTCCGATGCCGCGAACCTGCGCATAGAGAACCGTTTCCCGGGCGTCGACGCCAACCCCTATCTGGCGATCACTGCGTCACTAGCCAGTGGACTCCTTGGAATGCGACAACATTTGCAACCCACCGCACCGCACCAGGGCACTGCGAACGAAGATAGCGTCGGCGTGGCTCGAACTCTGGAAGAGGGTGTCCGCAAGCTTAACGACACGCCCGAACTGCAGGCTATGATTGGCGAGCTGTTCATGCGCGCCTATGCCGCGGTGAAGCTCGACGAGTTTGAGGAGTTCAATCGCGTGATCAGCTCATGGGAGCGCGAGCATTTGCTTCTGCAGGTTTAGATTCCTCAGGTATTCCACTCTCTCGATCGTAATCAGTCGCGCTTTATGAGTTCTGCAACGTCCCGCTTTCAGTTTTTCCGCTGGGTGAAGTACATCACCTATGCGCTGCTGTCGCTGAATATCTGGTTCTTCCTGGTAGAGGAGCTCAACAGCGCACGCTTTGCCATTGAGAGCGGTGAGGAAGTGGCAATGGGCATTCAGCTGTTCTCCGCAACGCTCGATACCCTCGCCTGGGTGATCTTGCTCTTGCTGTTCGAGCTGGAAACAGCAGTGATCCCGGACGATCGCCTAAAAGGTGTATTGCGATTTTCCATCCACGGCGTGCGCATGATGTGCACGCTGGCGATCGTGATGGCATTTCTCGGTTACTTCGGAGAGTGGCGGACTTTGATACCCAGTGAGCTGCTAACCGGCCAGACCTGTGAGCGGGTTGGCCAGGGGTGGTCGGTGATGATCAAGCTGGACGACTTTGTGCCACTGACTGCGGATAATTGCGCGCAACTCGGGGCCGACACGCGGCTTGTGAGTGGTCTTGATCAGGTTATGGCGTCCCCGGCGGGGCTGTTGGAAGGCCAGCGACTGGCACTGGTCGATGTTGTGAATTCAGCGACCTGGATTTTGATCGTCATCCTGCTGGAGATCGAAGTCAGGGTGCTGACGCGTTGGGGCGGCGCCTCCCGCCCGGTCGCGCGAATCGCAAACGGTTTGAAGGCGGTGTTTTACACCACTCTGGTTGTGGCGGCGGTCTACTGGGGTTTTAAAGGCGACTTTCTGGATTTCTGGGACGCAGCACTTTGGCTGTTCGCGTTCGTCTTCATCGAACTGAACGTGTTCGAATGGCAACAGGAAATCCGCGACCAGTCAGCACAGACCCGGGGCGTTTCTTGAGCTAGAGCTCCTCGCCAAAGTCGAGGTCGTATTCCCCAAGCTCTTCCCGCAGTCTGAGCACTTCTAATCGCTCCTCTGCGCGCCGCCGTTTGGCCGCCTTCAGCGCCTTTTCTGTTACGGACTCTGCGAAGTCGATGGACTCGAACTGTTCATCGCTCAGTTCACTAAGGCCCGGCTCAAACACATCATCAGTCGAGTCGTCCGCGACAACTGTTCTATCTCTCTCACCCATAAATCACCTCCCGATGATTCAGAACAAAAGACCAGCACCCGTTGCTGGTTCGCGCAATCTCAACGTAGCGGCGCATCTGCGACAAGCATTTTTTTGATCTGAGGAGATATAGCGCACATAACAAAACAAGCTAAGTGCACCGCTCAGTTTGGATGTATAAAGACAAGTTCCCCCTGACGATTCTTCGCCACGCGGGCTCAGGCGAGCCTCATGGCGCTGTCACGCGTGTGGATCAGGAGATACTGATCAAGAATGGTGGATCAGGGGGTAAGGTGCTCGTGTCGGCGCACGTGCTTGCGATTGCAACGGTTCACGTCAGCCGCGCCGCAATCGTCGCTGCGATCTCCTCGGGAGACGCCTCATCACAATCCACGACGATCTCACCATAGCGCTCGTACAAGGGCACGCGCTCAGCGTAGAGGTCGCGGAGCGTTTGATCACCGTCTGACGCAATGCCACGCTGAGGTGCGAGAGACACCCTGTACTCGATGGTGTCAAAGGCTGCCCGGAGGTAAACCACTGCCGACGCGGCGGCCAACCTCGCCATGATTTTCTCGCTGTAAACCACTGAGCCGCCCGTGGAGATGACGGAGGGGTAGAGCGGCATTTCTGTCAGGACCTGTTCTTCAATCGCGCGGAACGTGGCATTCCCTCTGCCATCCATGATCTGTTGCAGGCTCTGCTGCTCCTGCGCCTCGATCAGGCCGTCGGCATCGACGAGCTCGAGCCCGAGGTGCTTAGCCAGTGCGGCACCCACAGTGCTCTTACCGCTGCCCGGCATGCCGATCAAGGAGATGGTGAGTTCCGCTGTCACTGTGGAAAGGTGTCCTACCGAAGCAGTGTGAGTGAAGTGGCTAGCGCCGTAATGTATCCAAGCGGGGGGGTCAGGCCAACCTGCTGTCCGTAGGTACGTGTTGTACTGAGGGGTCGATCACCCATGGGGGATGGGGCGGTCGAGGTGAACGTGCAGAAGTTCTAATGCGCCCAGTCGCGCTCGGCTTTGAACTGTTGGGAGAGGTACTCCATCTGGTCAGCGAGCACGCGCTCTTTGGCGAGGTAGTGCCACTCGTAGGTATTCGGGCGGAAGGGTACGGCCAGCAGTGGCATGTGCGCTTCTTCAGGCGTATGACAATCCTTGAGCCAGTTACAGCGCTTGCAGGCAGCGACCACGTTCTCCCACTTATCTTCCCCACCCCGGGAGATGGGTAAGACGTGATCGCGCGTTAATTCGCCCCGGGTGAATTGCCCGCCACAGTACAAACAACGGTGATCATCCCGGCGGAATAGGGTGCGATTACACAGTGGCGGGGTGAAGTGGTTCATCACCCGGCCTTCCAGCGCAACGATGGGCTGCAAAATGATTTCGGAACGAATGCCAGTGAGGCGTTGGATGCCCCCGAATACTGGGGGGAGGGACTCCCCGATGCCATATAAAACATCGCCGCGGGCGTAGGCGGTCACCGCCTCGTTCAGTGTCAGCCACCCTCTGGGTTGACCCGACACGTCCAGCTTGAGAATCGCTTGCATGGGTCTCGCTCACTGGTTTCTTCGACGGTACTGAAAAAGCCAGCGCGTGACAATCGTTGAAACAGAAAATTCATCGACTCCTATTGGTTCGCAACGAGTGAAGCGAAATAGCTCGACGCTACTGCGCCACCCAGGTGCCGTTGACCAACTCATCTTCGCCAGCGAGCACGCGGCCAGAGAAGTGCTCGCCGGTTTTCACCGCGCCCACGCCCGCCGGTGTGCCGGTCATGATGATGTCGTAATCCTCGAGCACCACAAACTGATTGAGCTCTTTGAGAATAACCTCAGGCGGATAAAGCATCAGACTCACGTCTCCCTTTTGGCGCAGTTCACCATCTACTGTGAGTTCCACGCCCAGTCGGGTGAGGTCTGCAGGGGCTGGCACAAACTTGCTGAAGAGCGCCGAGCCGGTGAAGGCCTTACTGCGTTCCCAGGGCAAGCCCGCAGCTTTGAGTTTGGACTGGGTTTTCCGCTTGGTGAGATCGAGGCCAAACCCCACGCCCGCCACAGCACCGCCCTTCATCAATAGGCAAATCTCGCCCTCGTAATGCAGTGCTTCATCCAGTGTGGCGTGAAGTGTGGTGCCAATCGAGGTTGCCGGCTTCATGAACACGACCATGTTGTCGGCCGGCACAGAGGCCATTTCCTCAATGTGGGCCGCATAGTTTTTGCCGACACAAACCACTTTGCCCGGCCGAACGGGCTCCCCGTTGAAGATGACTCTTGTCATGGTGACTCCCCCCAGAGACTGCGCATCATAAGCGGGGATAGTGATGTTGTCCGCATCGCTAAAGCCTGCCGGTTCCGGTACTCTTGCGGCCCGGGTAATGATGATAAGAATGAAAGGAGAGGGCATGTTGCGCCGTCTTGTAAAGGTAGGTGTGTTGCTGTGTGGTTGCTTCTCTGTGGCTGCATCGGCAATCGAGAGACCGAATATTCTGGTGATCTGGGGCGATGACATCGGATTCTGGAATCTCTCCACCAACAACATGGGCATGATGGGGTACCAAACGCCCAACATTGACCGCATTGCCAACGAGGGCGCGAAGTTTACCGACTACTACGGCCAGCAGAGTTGCACCGCGGGCCGCTCGGCATTTATCACGGGGCAATCACCCATTCGCACCGGTCTCACGAAAGTGGGTGTGCCCGGCGCAGATCTTGGTATCCGCCCTGAAGACGTGACCCTCGCCACGCTGTTGAAAGAGCAGGGCTACGCCACGGGGCAGTTTGGTAAGAACCATCTTGGCGATCGCAATGAGTTCCTGCCCACGGAGCACGGCTTTGACGAGTTCTTTGGCAACCTGTACCACCTGAATGCAGAAGAAGAGCCTGAAGATCCCGACTATCCGCAGAATCCGGCCTTCCGCGAGCGCTTTGGGCCGCGCGGTGTAGTGCACAGTTTTGCGGATGGCCGCGTGACCGATACCGGTCCGCTCAATAAAAAGCGTATGGAGACGGTCGATCTCGAGTTTCTGGACAGCGCGCAGCAGTTCATTCAACGCGCAGCAGGAGACGACAAGCCCTTCTTTGTGTGGTTCAACTCGACCCGCATGCACTTTTGGACGCATACCCCGGAGGAGGAAGAAGGGCTGTCAGGTCAGGGGTTCTATAACGATGCCATGGTGGGCCACGACAATCTCGTGGGTAGATTGTTGAATCAGCTCGACGAGCTGGGCATCGCCGACAACACTATCGTCTTTTACAGCACCGACAACGGACCGCACTTCAACACCTGGCCTGATGCGGCGATCACGCCCTTCAGAAGCGAGAAGAACACCAACTGGGAGGGTGGCTTCCGTGTGCCGGCCATGATCCGTTGGCCGGGCAAGATCCCTGCAGGCACGATCCTGAACGACATGATGTCCCATGAGGATTGGGTCCCTACGCTGATGTCAGCGGCGGGTCGCCCAACGGTCACAGAAGAATTAAAAGCCGGTGTCAACATCAACGGCCGCGACTATCACAACCACCTCGATGGTTATGACTTTTTGCCTTATCTCACCGGTGAAGCTGAGCAGGGTCCACGCAACAGCTTTTACTACTGGAGCGATGACGGACTGCTGACGGCTATGCGAATCGGTGACTGGAAGGTTGTCTTTGCCGAGCAGCGCGCCAAGGAGTTCGATGTGTGGCGGGAGCAGTTCCACACGCTGAGAATCCCTAAGGTATTCCATTTGCGTCGCGACCCCTTCGAGCGTGCCGACGAGCACTCCAACACCTACAACGACTGGTGGGTGAGGACGGCGCTACCCCGCCTGACTATGGCGCGAGTGGAGTTGCAGGGTTTCCTCGAGACCTTGAAGGTGTACCCGCCACGGCAGCGACCCGCGACCTTTACGATTGACCAGTTAATGGAGCAGCTTTACCAGCGCGCTGAATAATCGTCTGGATTTGAACTGGCGTTGAAGCTGGAGCGCCGCGTTCTAGGCTTCGGGACTCGGCGTAAAAAAGCCGAAGTGCTTCTAATCGACGTTGCGCCTCAAGCAGAAGGCGATGAGTAAAGTAGAAGGCAATGAGTAAGATTGCCGTGAGGCAACCAGCCCAAGTGATCGCGTCGCTACGAGACGGGCGCATCAGACGGACAAATAAAAAAGCGAGCTCGAGGCTCGCTTTTTTGTGGGTGAGCTTGTGGGGATCAATGCCCGCCAGCGGGATCCACTTCCCAGCTCTCTGTCAGGAAGGCGTGTACCACGCCGCCATCCACGGCAATCGTCTCGCCGACAACGTAGTTGCCTGAGCGCGCTGCAAGGTAAATAGCCACCCCGGCCATGTCCTCATCGTTGCCGATGCGTCCTGCGGGCACATGCTGACCCACGATATCGCCGAGGTCTCGCGCCGCTTTGTTCATTTCGGAAGCAAATGCGCCGGGCGCAATTCCTGTTACCAGAATGCCGTCTTTAACAAGCCGTGCTGCGAGGCGCTTGGTCAGATTGATGACGGCCGCTTTGGACGCTTGATAGCTGTAAGTCTCCCAGGGGTTCAGGCGCAGGCCGTCAATCGAGGCGATGTTAATCACTTTGGCGGGCTGCTCGGCCGAGGCGTTGGTTTTGAGCAAGTCGTGCATGGCCTGGGTGAGGAAGAAGATGGATTTCACATTCAGGTTCATCACCTTGTCCCAGCCTGCTTCGGGGAAGGTCTCAAACGACTCACCCCAGGCGGCGCCGGCGTTATTGACCAGAATGTCGATGCTGTCTTCGTGTTCCGCCATGGTTGCGGCCAGTGCTTTGCAGCCTTCGACCGTAGAAATGTCTTGCGGAACCGCAATGCAGTTGGGCCCCAGCTCTTCGGCGACCGCTTCGCAGACGTCAGCTTTGCGGCTTGAGATGTACACCTTGGCACCCTGACCAATGAAGCCGCTGGCAATCATTTTGCCGATGCCACGCGAGCCGCCGGTGACGAGCGCTGTGCGCCCTGCCAGAGAGAAAAGGGATTGGGTATCCATAAGGTGTTTCCTGCTTGGGGGTGAGTGGGAGCCTTGGCTCAATTGGCATGGATTATGCCATAAGCCCGTCATCCGATGGCGCAAAAACGCGAGAGACAGGGTCCGTAGCAAGCGTCAATTGATGCGTGAGACGCTGGATACTGCAGCGACTCAAAGTTGCCCGACGATAGGCGGTGCAAGGTGCTGGTGCGATGGCCGTTCACTCGTCTGGGTTCTAATGTGAGTGAAAGCGAGAGCCTTTGTCGCGATGGCTCAGCTCCGCGCGGTCACCTGCCAGAACTGACCGTCCAGAGTCATGCCCGTGCTTTGCTCGTAGTAAGGCGAGACGGCGGCGATCACTTTTTCTCTGACCGGTTGCTGCAATGCTTCAGGCGCTTCGCGCACCATCTGCGCGATGGGCCCGATGTTGACCAGCCGTTCCACGATCTCCTCAACGCTCAGACCCGCGCCGAAAACCAGAGGATGGCTGATCGGCGTGACCGCGATATTGTTGAAATCTGCCTCAGCGAGGATGGCCTCGACGTACGCGGCCTCTTCAAAGGCAAAAGGCCCGGGAGCACGAGGCGGCATCTCAGATGGCGCGGGCAGCAGTTCCAGCGCGGCCATCGCCGGCACCGTCATAAAAGGGTTGACTGCGCGCGGTTGCCAGCAGCAGAAGGCCAGTTGCCCGTTCTCTGCCAGAGCGGTGCGGATATTGCGAAAAGCGGCAACCGGATCTTCAAAGAACATCACACCGAACCGCGAGAACACGACGTCGAGTGACGCGGGCTCAAAGGAGTGCGTTTGTGCGTCGGCTTGCAGAAAGACGACCGCGGCGCGTTCTGAACTGTCTGCCGTCGCCAGTTGTTCCGCAAGCGCCAGCATGGGTGCGGACACATCTATCCCGGTGACGGACCCCCCTGGGCCGATACGGTGAGCCAGCGACAACGTCGGGTGCCCGGTCCCGCAGCCCACATCCAGCGCACGTGTGCCCGCCGTCAGAGTCAGTGTGTCGAGTATTTTCTCGCCCACCGGTGCCAGCATGGCCTCCATGAGTGCGTCGTGCTCGACCCAGTTGGCTGCCATGTCGCCGTTCCAGAATGCGATTTGTTCTTCGTTATGCATCAAGCAATCCTATTGGGGCCGAGGCAGGGCACCGATGGCCGTGGTCTGCAGGCTGCCCAGATACAGTGTGTCGCCGCAGGGCGTTATGCCGGTAATGTAATGAAAGGGGTTTTCTTGATCCTGCAGGTTGTGAATCACCTCGCCGTCGAGATTGACGCCCACGACAAATGTCGCCGGCTGCGCCGCGGCTTCAAGCAGCGGGATCGGCAGCCACGAAAGCAGCGCACGCAGTTGCGGCAGCCCTGCCAAGGCATCGATGCTCGCGCGCAGAGACGGCATGGCAATCCAGAAGGTGTCGACGCCATCAAAGCGAATATTGTCGGGCGTGCCCGGTAGCTCATCGACAAAGATATCGCGTTCACCGGCTTGATCGCCCTGCAACCAGAGCCTGTGTACGCGCCCCATGCCGGTCTCGTTGACCAGCACGTACTCTTCATTGGGGCCCAGTGTCACGCCGTTGGCGAAGAACAGGCCGTCCATCATGACCTCAGTTTGCGAGGTGGCGGGGTCATAGCGCAGCAGGCGACCGGTGCGACTGCCCTCGAAGAAATCCAGCGCGACCTGTGTATAGTCGAAACGTGCGCTGGCATCCGAGAACCAGATGCGGCCCGAGCTGTCGACATCAAGATCGTCGACAAATTTGAGCGGCTCGTTGTTGATCTCGGTGGCGAGCACCTTGATCTCTCCTGTGGCACTCATATGCAGTAGACCCCTCATGGAGTCCGCAATCCACAGCCCGCCCTTGCCATCGGTGCGCAGCCCCAATGGTCTGCCCTCTGTGTTGCCGATGACATCCCATAGCCCTTTGGCGTTACCGCGCAACACGGCGCCGCCGTCGAGGCTGGTGTAAAGCGCGCCGTCGGCACCACAGGCCACATGTTCTGGTGCCGTGCCTACGGGTATCTCGGTGATGCCGGAGAGTGCCTGATTAGGAGCGAACGCCCCGGTAAGACCGGGGTTAGGCGGTGGCTGCCAGGCTTGCGCATCCACAGGAGCCCTGGCGAACAATAACCATAGCGTGGCAAGGAGCGCGCCACCTAGCCACAGCGCGCGCTTCATTGTGCGCTCCATTGTCATTGTCATTGTCCTTTTCATCAATCCTTGATTCGGGCCGTTTAGCCCATGTTTTGGGCATCAGGGTGCCAGATGCCGGCCGTTGCCGACAGACTTCATAGCGCATTTGTCGCGATTCGCTAATGTGAAAAGGGCCATGCCCCGCGCTGCCTGGATGACGGCCAGCGCCTGGCGCTTCTTGATGCATGGGCGGTGCAACAGTATTCTCGTGAGGCTAAACAGGAGAGCACAGCATGAATCAGGCCCTACCGAAGCGCGCCCAATTTCACCACATGAAAGATGGCACTCAGGAAGACTGGGAGATCATCGGCGCCGAGTTCTTCGAGTTCCGCAGCGACGTGTGTAAGCGGATCAAAGACCACCTTATGCTGTTGGACGGTGACTGCGGCGGTTTCCCTGTGGATCGCCTGACTCATTGTTTACAGACAGCCACATTGGCGTATCAAGATGGCAAGGATGAAGAGTATGTGGTCTGTGCTTTGCTACACGATATCGGCGACACACTAGGCCCAGCTAATCACGCGGATGTGGCAGCGGTGCTACTCGAGCCCTATGTGAGCGAGGCCAATCACTGGATGGTGAAGCACCACGCGATTTTCCAGGGCTACTACTTTTTTCACTATCTGGGCCTCGATCGTAATCTCCGCGATCAGTTCAAAGACCACCCGCATTACGTTCGAACGCTCGAGTTCATCGAAAAATACGACGCCCCGGCCTTTGATCCTGAGGCGGAGTACTACGAACTGTCATTTTTCGAGCCTATGATGGAACGCGTCTTCAAAGAGCCCAAGCAATCGCTGTATCTCAGCGACTCAGATTGATACCGCATCTGGGCTCGGGAACGGGCCCAACATGAAACTACTGTTTATTTGCACCCATAACCGCTGCAGGAGCATTCTCTGCGAGGCCATCGCCTCGCAACGCGGTGCCAGTGTGTTACAGGCTGCTAGTGCGGGCAGTGCGCCGGTGGACGCGGTGCATCCCCTGACCCTGCGATATCTCGAAGAGCGCGGCTACCCGACTACCGAGTTGCAGAGCCAGTCTTGGCATGATCTTCAGGCCTTTGAACCGGATCGGGTGATTACCGTTTGTGACAGCGCGGCCGGCGAGGTCTGCCCGCTGTGGATGGGTAAGGTCGAGAAACGTCACTGGGGTTTGCCTGATCCCTCCCGGGTCGAGAGTGACGAGGCAGCCACTCGTAGTGCGTTTATGGCGGTGATTGATCGTATCGAGGCCAAGGTGGATGAGTGGGCGCGGGAAGCGCAGGGCGCTCGATAGTCGCAATAGCCAAGCTGTGAAGACTGCTCTGGCAGATCTGCTCAGCTCCATGTGCGCCTGATACTGAGTTTGTATCCATCAACTGCCATGAAAATGGCAGCGCCTCGCGATACGGTCGGCGTCGCCAGCAGGCATTCCCCCTGATAGGATCGTTAGCGCTAAGCCGTTTCGTTTGGCATCAACGTGACGCATTGTCAGTTCGCTAGTGCTTGAACACATCCACGAGTGAAGCCACGCCAAAATAAAAAAGGGGTTCACCATGACCGTTGCCTATCAACTGACCCAAGCCGGCACTCAACTGAGTCGCACGACCGTTGAGCGGCGGCCATTGGGGCCGCGTGACGTGCGGTTGGATCTCAAGTTTTGCGGGATTTGCCACTCCGATCTGGTCGCTGCCAGCGACAAACTCGGTGGCGGGATATTTCCCATGGTGCCCGGTCACGAAATGGTGGGCGTGATCACCGAAATGGGTGCGGACGTGACGGGCGTGGCGATGGGTGACACCGTTGGTGTGGGCTGCATCGCCGACAGCTGCCGTACCTGCAGCTCCTGCGAAGCTGGTGATGAGCACTACTGCGAAACGGGTTTCACGCTGAGTTTTAATAGTCAGGATAGCGAGGGCCGCGAGAATTACGGCGGCTACGCCTCCGACTACGTGGTCGATTACGACTATCTCGTTCCTATTCCGGCAGGTGCGGATTTGGCTCGCATGGCGCCGCTTCTGTGCGGAGGCATCACGGTTTACACCCCGCTCAAGCGGTTTAATGTGGGCCCGGGCACCACGCTCTGCGTTTTGGGTGTGGGCGGGTTGGGCCATTTGGCCATTCAGTTCGCCAGCGCAATGGGCGCAAGGGTGTTGGTGGCGTCCCGCTCAGAGGCCAAGCGCGCCGACGCCAAGCGTTTGGGTGCCGAGGTCGCGCTTGATCCAGACTCTGAGGATTTGCAGGCGTGGATGGGCCAGTGCGATCTCATCTTAGACACCATCTCCAACCCCCACGATCTCAACCGCTGGTTCCCGCTCCTGCGCCGGGGCGGCAAGCTCTGTCTGGTAGGCGTGCCCACAGAACAGCTCGAAGTCTTTCCGGCGCTGATTGTGTTTGGGGATCGCAGCCTCGAAGGGTCGTTGATTGGTGGTATAGCTGATACGCGCGAGATGGTGGCCTTCGCGCATGAGCATGGCTTGGGTGCCGAGATTGAATTGATTCAACCCGAGGAGATCGAATCGGCATGGCATCGCCTTCATGAAGGCGATGTGCAGTACCGCTTTGTGATTGATCTGGCATCGTTGAGCGACGCCTGAGGTGACGACGCCAACTCACACCCAGTACACGACGGGGTACCGTTGGTATGTCCTGTGTGTCCTGACCCTCGGTTATATCTTTAATTTCATTGACCGACAGGTCATGACAATTTTGCTCGAGCCGATCAAGGCCGAGTTCGGCGCGACCGATACCCAGATGGGACTGCTTACCGGTCTGGCCTTTGCGCTTTTTTATGCGACCTTAGGCGTGCCGATGGCGCGTCTGGCAGATCGCTGGTCGCGCCGCAACGTGCTGGTGATCTCCATGGCTGTTTGGAGCGGCATGACCGCGCTCTGTGCGACGGCAACGAGCTTTGGGCAACTGGCGCTATATCGCATCGGAGTCGGTGTGGGGGAGGCCGGCGGTGTGCCACCTTCGCAGTCATTGCTGGCGGATATCTTCCCTCCCGAGCAGCGCTCCCTCGCTCAAGGTGTGTTGGCCTCGGGAACCAACATCGCGGTGTTGGTGGGGCTGTTCGGCGGAGCGCTATTAGCGGATGCCTTCGGCTGGCGCAGCGTTTTCTGGATTTTTGGTCTACCCGGCATAGTTCTGGCGGTAGTGATTCGGCTGACGGTGCGAGAACCCGTGCGGGCGCCTCACGAAGTAACTGATGACGGCTCCTTGTGGGAGGCTATCCGCAAAATTATGGCGCTGCCGGCCTTCCCGGCGATTGCCGTAGGCGTTGGTCTCACGGCGATTGCTGGTTACGGGCTGGGGGTCTGGTCACCTAGCTTCATGATTCGTGTGCACGGCTTATCGCTAGTTGATGCGGGTTTGTACCTGGGACTGATAGGCGTCTTCGGCGGCATTCTCGGCACTTTGCTCAGTGCGATTCTGGTTGACCGACTGGCCCAGCAGGACGCGCGGTGGCAGTTACGGTTGCCTATGGTGGGTGTACTGATTTCGATCCCCACCCAGGCCCTCTTTCTGCTCTGGCCTGCGGACCATTTTTGGATGCTCGGGGATAAGGTGTTCCCGGTTGCATTGGTGTTTATGTTCTTCAGCGCCATCTTTGCGAGCTTCTGGATAGCGCCCAGTTACGCCGCGGTACAAAACCTGGTGCCAGCGCACTGGCGCACACAGGCAGCGGCCATGCTGCTGTTTATTCTGAATCTACTGGGCATGGGACTGGGTCCGCTGGTGGTCGGCTGGCTAAGCGATATCTATGCAACGTTAGGTGACGCCTCGATTCGTTACGCTCTGTTAAGCAGCCTGATTTTTTGCGCAGCCGGGGCCTATTGCCTCGCTCGGGCCAGCACACCTTATGCGCGTGCGGTTCAGAGTGGGGCCTCGACTACGACCTGATTCCAGCGACCAATTTCGCTATGGTTCACAGCCCGCCTACTTTGGGACCGTGACCTTTGAACGCACCCGTACCCGAATCTGCCGCCGCTCTCGGCGAGCCAATCAGTGATGGCGCCGATGGTGTGGCGAGTGCTGCGCAATCTGCCGACATTCCCAATTCGTTACAGGGTGCGGCGGCGACTGTTTCATCGATCGCCGCTGAGGCGTCCGGTACGACGTGGCCGACGTTTGCGGATCTGCCGCGATGGCTGCAGCAGGAACTGCGTTCTGACCACGCCGGAGAGTTCGGCGCAGTCATGATCTATCACGGGGTGTTGGCGATCTCTCGGGATGAGAGCGCGCGCCAATTTGCCGAGCGGCATCTTGTTACCGAGCATAAGCACCTTCAGCTGATGGAAGAGATCATTCCGCGTAACGACCGTACCCGGTTACTGCCGATTTGGCGGGTGATGGGTTGGTTAACGGGCGCCATTCCGGCGCTCTTGGGGCGCCAGGCGGTCTTCGCCACCATTGAGGCGGTCGAAACCTTCGTCGATCATCACTATGAACAGCAGATTGTGCGGTTAGATCCACAGGGTGAGTTCGGGCCACTCCGCCAAACGCTGATTGACTGCCAGGCAGATGAGGTCAGCCATCGCGATGAGGCGGCGAAGCTCGCACTGCCCACTCGGAGTCTCTTGATGCGGTTGTGGTGCTATGTGGTGGGCGCGGGTTCCGCAGCCGCGGTGGTGGCCGCCAAGCGGATCTAGGCCGTTTAATGAGACCGTCACGTTGTCGTTAGGCGTGGCGTGCTGGTAGCGCTTGGTCTGCGTAGGTCTAGCGGGAGTCAGAAAAGGCAGTGACAGCCCACTTTTTCACTGCTGCAGCGCGTTGACCCGCGGATCATTGGGGTAGACCCAGTCCTCTGAAATTACCTGCTGTACCGCGAGCTCGGTGGGGATTTTATCCGGACCGATCATCCTGTCTGCGTTCTGGTTCCAGTGATAGATCCGCGCTTCCTGATAACTCAGCGGCACGCCCTTAAAGCCGGGCGATTCCATTGAGCGTTGGATCTGCGTACCGAATTCCGTGTCCTCGAGCAGGATGTCGCAAAGTCGTTCGCCGTTATTGACGGTCCAGTAGTCGGGTCCTTCACCGTCTCCCCAATCGGGCGCGATCGTCCAGCACTCCAGTCGGCACTTGTCGATCCCGCTAGGCCAGAACAGCAAAGGTGCCAGGACAAATTCGGTCAGCTGCGATACCCAGTTCGGAAAGATTCCGTAAGACTGGATGCAGGTACGGGCAATTTCCCCCACGGTAGCGATTTCAGCGCGCGCGCCAACATCCCGGGTGGACTCCGCATCCTGCTTTTCATCGATGCGCGGAGGCGGCGCCACCATGCGCCCGTGGCCGTTGGTGTATAGCGTATTCACGTTGCGGCGGTGGTCCAGAAGTGGTGCCACCGTGGTGGGGTGGATGTTGGGAACGTGGTAGACCTCGGTGTTTGCCTCCATTGCAATCTTCCAATTGCAGTCGAGATCAAAGCTGTGGCGCGCGGAGAGCCGGCACTGATCGAATTGGAACTCCCGCCATTCGTCGGCAATCGGCCCGAGCCAATCGAGCAGGCTAATCGCATCGGGGTCAAAGTTGACGAAGATAAATTTGCCAAAGGTCTCGCAGCGGATGCCGGATAGGCTACGGCAGCTAAAGTCGAGATCCCGGAAGTCTTCGGGATCTCTGATGGCCTTGAGATCGCCATCGAGTGAGTAGCTCCAGCCGTGGTACTTGCAGGTCAGTCGCAAGCGTTTGCCCTTGGGTTCGGTTACCACGGGCGCGCCGCGGTGTGAGCAGACGTTGTAGAAGGCTTTGACCTCACCCGCTTCGGTATGCACTAGCACCACGGGTTCGCCCGCTTGCTCCCAAGTCATGTAGCAGCCAGGCTCCGGGATCTCATCGAGGTGCGCGGCAAAGAGCCAGGACTTTTTGAATATTTCGGCTTGTTCCAATTCAAAGAAGCGCGGGTCGGTATAGCGCCCAGCGGGAATATCGGGCAGGTCAGGGAAGCTCTCAGGCGGTGCGGTGCGGGCCGCTTCGTATTCCATGAGTGCTCGCAGCGTCTGGATTTCCTGCTGTTCCATTTATTCGCTCTCCCCAATGTTTGTTATGTGATGGGAACTGGAACGTCATAGTAAGTCAGCAACGGCGACGGTAACAGTCGCGGCCGCGACACTCGAATGATTATCGAAATTGGAGAGAACGGCACCCTGGGGCCAAGAGGTGTCGGACCCGGACGCAAATGGCTATGCTGAGCACGACTATTTGCCGGAACTCGAAATATGACTGCCGCACCGATCAAGACACCTCGTTTGACCAACTGGTGTGTCTGCTTGGGGCTACTGGGTTCAGTTTTTCTCGCGGGCCTGGCGAGAGCCGACCATCACGCCGCAGGCGCTTCCGTAGTGGCCGAAACGCTTCTGCGCGACATGATTCAAGGCCGAGAAGGCAAAGAGATCATTGTCAGCCGGGTGAGCTTTCCGCCGCATACGCAACTACCGTGGCACTGGCATCCGGGGGAAGAGGTCTTTTACGTGATCGAGGGCTCGGTCACCTTGAAGCGCCGCAGCCAGCCGGATGTGCTCTCCACCGCGGGGGATGCACAAAAGATTGCCCCCGAGGTTGTCCACACAGGTGAGACGGGGGAGGCGGGCGCCGAACTCGTGATCTTTCGCGTGCATACGGCGGGCGAGCCTGAACGCTACCTCGTTGAGTAATCTCCTGAGAGCGCTGTGCTACGGAGATGTCATGATTTCTGACGGAGAGATGATATGAACGCTACGGGACGCTGCCTGTGCGGCAATATTGAATACGGTTTGTCGCAGGAGCCCGTGGGCCTCGATGTCTGTCACTGCAAAAACTGTCAGCGGCAAGCGGGCGCCTCGTTTATACCTTTTGTCGCAGTGCCGCTGTCTGACTTCTCTGTTTCTGGCTCACCCAAAATATTCATGGACACCGATACAGTGAGTGGCAACGGTGTGGCCCGTCATTTCTGCGGCGACTGCGGCTCGCCAATTTACGTTGTGGTCGCGGGGGCGCCTAACACCGCCTATGTTGCCAGCGGTACGCTAGATGTGACGGAGCATCTGCATCCCAAGTGTCATGGGTGGACGAGCACTCGCCATGCTTGGGTGAGTCTCACCGACGGCGCACCGCAATATGAAATGGATCCGGGTCTGCAGCCCGAGAGCGTCTGACCCATATCCTTTGAGTAAAGCGGGCGCTCACCCGCAGTGCTGTTGTCTGAAGCAGAAAGAAGAGCCCCGTTACCCCTCCTGTGGAGAGAAAAATGCTGGATATCAATCATCGGACTGTCGTGATCACAGGGGGCGCTACCGGCATTGGGTTTGGATTAGCGAAAGCCTGTGGGGCGCTGGGTGCGCGCATCGTGATTGGGGAGCCGCGGCAGGCGCGGTTGGATGAGGCCATCGCAACGTTAACCGAGGCGGGTATTACCGCCAGCGCTCTCGCCGTAGACGTCACGGATCCCGAGCAGCTGGCCGCGTTTGTTGATTTCGCCTTTGACGCTCACGGCGAGGTCGCACTAGTGATCAATAACGCGGGTATCGGTCAGCCGCTTTGTTCAGTTATCGACACCCCTTTTGAGGCAATGCAAAACGTGATGGCGGTCAATTTCGAGGCAGTCTGGCGCGGTTGCCAGCTGTTTGGCCGGCGCCTCATTGCGCAGGGAACGCCAGCGGCGCTCTACAACACCGGGTCGGAGAACAGTTTTTTTGTGGCGGTCAGTCACTCTGCAGCCTATGTGGCCAGTAAGCACGCGGTCTTGGGTCTGACCGATGCGCTGCGCGAAGAAATGCCCGATCACGTATCAGTGGGGATGATTGCGCCCGGCTTTGTCGGCTCGGAGCTGATACCTGAACCCATGCGACCGATGGGTATGCCGGTTGATGAGTTCGCCGGAATCGTACTCCCACAAATATTGGCGGGAGTCCCCTATGTGGTCTCACATGGTTACAACCAGGTACGCATCGACGAGCGGCAGCAGCAAATAGCGTCTGCCTTCTCGCAAGCGGCGCCCAGGGAGGAGGGGGACGATCGCTACGATGTGCGGATGTTGCTGGCCTCGCTCCGTGGAACTTCCTGAACGGTTGATCGGGTGGTTACGAGTTCCGTGAGCACCATGACCGGGCCACGCTTTATGTTGGTCAGTGCATTGGGGTTTGCACTGATGTCGGCACTGGTCAAAGAGGCCGGGCAGCTCGGCATTCCACTCCTGCAGATTATTTTTGTGCGCGCCGTGATCTCGGTGGTGCTGTCGCTCGCCGATATTCACCGGGCGGGTGCTCATCCGCTGGGCCATCGCCGTGTGCTTTTGTTTGGTCGGGGGTTATCGGGGTTTCTGGCCCTGACCGGCGTGTTCTATGCGCTGCTCCACCTGTCGATGGCGCAGGCCACCATCCTTCAGTACCTGCACCCGGTGTTTACCGCGCTTTTGGCCTTTGTTTTTTTGGCAGAGCGCCCGACGGCCGCCACACTGGCTTGCATCACGCTCAGCCTGCTCGGGTTGGTATGTATGGTGATGCCCTTCTGGGTGAGCGAAGCGGGGACTCCCGCATCACTCTGGCCCGTCATGGCGGGACTGGGTGGCGCCTTGGGGAGTGGCATTGCCTATACGCTGGTGCGCAAACTGGTGGCGACGGAGCATCCTTCGGTGATCGTGCTGTATTTCCCGCTCGTCTGCGTGCCGGGCACGTTGCTACTCGGCGGTGCCGATTTCGTGTGGCCCACCGCGACGGGTTGGTGGGTCTTGCTGGGTGTGGGATGTTTTACCCAGATTGGGCAATTGGCTTTGACCAAGGCGATGCAGCGCGATGCGGCCAGCCGGGTGACCAGCCTCAGCTATGTGCAAATTATCTTTGCAGCGGTGTTGGGTTGGTGGGTATTCGGTGAGATGCCGACGCAGGCCACGCTTCTAGGTGGCGGGTTGATTCTCTTGGGTGCGGTGGTCAGTGCCTGTATGCAGCCACGCCCGGCTCAGTCATGAGCGTGTTTAATTGGGTAGCACTCATTCGGTTGATTGAGTCGCCGATAGGTCGCCGGTCTGCTGCTTTCATTCGTTCAACACGTCAGGTATTTGCGACTCGCGCACTGTCACGTCGCCGCCGTTCTAAAGATGCTGAGTGGCTGCTTAATAGTGTGCGGTCTACAGATGCTGAATGAGCAGGGTTGGCACGCCCAGGGTGTGGGACTTTGCTGTGCAGACTCGGGTACCGGGTTTGCGACCGTCTCGAATCTCCGAGACCTCAATGCCTGATGTCGTCAGCCGCGCGTGGGTCGCGTCGATGTCCTGGGTCTTCAGTGCGAGTCCCCAGAGTTCGTCTTGTTCGGGGGCTTTATCCGAGGCAATCACTTCAATACTCATTGAGCTGGCGCGGAAGAAAAGCTGCGTGCCGCCCCACTCGGGTACGTTTTGCTCCAGTGCCAGTCGGATACCCAATTGCTCGCTATAAAAGTTCTTGGCTGCCTCAGCACTGCGGGTTTTGACCACGACGTGATCTACGCCCGATATCGGCTCGCCGTCGGTGGGCAGCGCATCGGGCAGTGTCGACGCCTCGTCGTGCTCAATACAGAAAGAGAAGATGCCGCGCGCTGCGGACGGATCCCAGAACATGTTTCGCCAGTGTCGTTCGGCCCCGCTGATTTCGTCGGAGCCATGGCTTGGCACAGGGTCAGAAGCCTCTAGGCCCTGCGCCCGCGCGTGTGCGATGAAGCCCTCGGCATCGCTTGTCCCAAAGACCAGCCCACCGAGGCAGTTGCCGCGCTCCGCCAAGATGCCGTTGACGATGTCTGCGGCCATACCCTCACCGTTGGGCGCCAGTAATTCGATGTAGGTGTTGTCGAGTTTGAACAGCGTGTTGGCTGTGCCGTAGTCGGGATGCGCGCCCCGCCAGCTGGGTGAGCGGCCCAGAAGTGCCGAGTAGTCTGCAGTGGCTTGGTCGAGGTCTTCGACGGCGATGATGAGGTGATCAATCGAGGTCGTCATGCAAATATCCTCGATGCCTAAGGGAGTTTAAACAGATTTTCGACGCGACAACCTAGCGTCCGCGCAATTTTCAGTGCCAGTACCGTAGAGGGCACATACATACCATTCTCGATGGCATTGATGCTTTTACGAGATACTCCAGCCTGCTCAGACAGATGCTGTTGAGTCAGCCCCGCGGCTTTTCTGAGGGGCTCGAGATTGTTGAGCAATTTTTCATGATGTTTACCCATGGGGCGATAGGTTAGGGCTTCTCGAATTCCTCAACGGCATGGGTCAGTTCCTCGCTGGTGTTGGGATAGAGATAACCCGCAATCATAGTGCCGACGCCAATGGCGCCCACCAGTAAACCGATGCCTTCGAAAAAAGAACCAAATGATACGGCGCCCAAAAGATAGATGCCGACGCCCACAAACAGGGTGATCACGCCACCGCGTCGGTAATCGATCGGCTCTTTTTTACGCTCGTCAAAGAGCCCCAGCAGTTCTTCCACTTTGGACGGGTCATCAAGGTGCTTGGCAATCTCTATCACCGCCTCACGCTTACCTTTGCCCTCGTGGTAGAGCCAAAAAAATACCGCCAGTGGTACGACGATGCCTGTGAGAACGCCGAAAAGGGGAATAACTTCGCGCAACATGCCGCTGGTCCTTACCTCGAAAAATGTAACGCAAACGTATCATTTTGCGCATGAGAAGTAAACGTTACAAATAGGTTGGTATGCGCTGAGGGCGAGCATGTTCCTTAAAGAGGAAACTGTACTTTATCCGGTCAGCCTCCCTCAGTTAGTCTTGCCCAATCAATGATGTCCGGGGTTACGCCAATGAACGATCTCATCCTGCAACCCATCCTGTTTATGGGGATGTTGAGTCTGGTGATGATGTTACTGATGTACATCACGCGCATTCCGGCTGCCAAGGTGCTTGAGGCGGAGGGCGTCGATTTGCAGAAGCTCTCTCATCCGGCGCAGTTGGGTGGGGTGTTTCCCAGCAAGGTGGAGCGTTTCGCCGACAACTACAACCATCTGTGGGAACAGCCAACGCTGTTTTATGCGGTGGTGCTAGTCATCTGGGCGCTGGGTCATACCGACAGTACCCACCTCGTGGCCGCATGGACCTACTGCGGTTTGCGCTGCGCGCACTCCATTGTGCAGGTCACCATTAACCACGTCTGGGTGCGTTTCAGCTTATTTATTCTGAGCTGGTTGGCTTTGGCGACCATGCTGATTCGCGAAGTACTGGCCGCTCTCGCTTAGATGTTTCAATCGGTTCACTGCTCAGCTCAAGCGATGGCGTTGGGCGAGTTTGTGGTGCCACGGACGTTTGCAAAGAGTCCTTACTGGGCGGGCCGCTGAGACTTTGATCGACACACAAGTGACGTTGTCTTGTAGCGCTAAAGCGCCTCGACACTGCCCGAGATGTTTCTCACAGATTTTATACGAGACCTCATATTCGATGATCAACATGAATCAAACCTTTACCGCGACGACCGCAGCGCTCGCATTGTCCACCTTTTCACTGCTGACAGCGTGTCAATCAGAGACATCGCCTACAGCGACAGTTGAGTCCCCACGTTACGAGGCGACCGTGACCCGAACGCCCCACGGGGTGGCGCACATTACTGCGGCGTCCTGGGGGGCACTCGGTTTTGGTGAGGCCTATGCCGCCGCGGAAGATCAGGTCTGTAATATGGCGCTCGCTTTACTTCAGTCTCGAGGCGAAAGCGCGAGTGTCTTTGGTCCGGGTCGCGAGCAACGCAATCTGACCCGCGATATCACCGTAAAGGCGCTGGGTATTCCCGAGCGCGCAGGCGCGGCGCTTCAGGCACAGGCGCCCGATATCCGTGACTGGATTGAGGGTTACGCAGCGGGGTACAACCAGTATCTGGACGAACACCCCGAAGGCGTGGACTCCTGGTGCGATCAAGCGGACTGGGTGCGGCCGGTCAGCGCGGAAGCGTTTATGGCGCAGTACCTGACGCTGGTACAAACGTTGCCCCGGGCCAGCGGTGCCATCGCGGCGGCGAGTCTCCCTGAGCCAGTAGCCAGTGCGATGTCACTTTCAACGCCCGAGGCACCGGCTGTGAAGGCGCATCAATTACACGATGTTGAAACGCTGCCAGTACCGCAATTGGGCAGCACGCTAACGGACCTGACTTTGCGTGATATGGGGTCCAACGCCTGGGCGCTGGGTGATGGGCGCACCGAGGGCGCCAATAGCCTGCTGCTCGCCAATCCACATTACCCCTGGTACGGCATCGCCCGTTTCTGGGAGAAGCACCTCACCATTCCCGGCGTCTACGACGCTTATGGTGTCAGCCTGATCGGCACGCCCGGGGTCAGCTTGGGCTTCAACGTAGACGTCGGATGGTCGCATACGGTATCGAACTCAAAGCGCACGGTGATGTATCAGCTCACCCTCAACCCTGATGACCCTACCCAATACCGGTGGGGTGATGACTGGCGTGCGCTGACTGAAGTAGAGGTCGAGGTGGGCGTCAAACTCGAGGAGGGCGTTGCACCCAAGACGCATACCGTCTGGTTCTCGCACCACGGGCCTTTGATTGCTCTGCCAGGTGTGACTGACGATCCCTACACGGTATTCGCTGTGCGAGACGCCAACGCCGACAACATTCATGTGTTGGGCCAGTGGCAGGCGATGGGGCAGGCCAAGGGCATGGATGAGTTCATCGATGCGCATCGGCGTTTTAATGCCATGCCCTGGATTAACACGATCGCGGTCAGTCGTGAGGGCCGCGCCGCTTACATCGACAATTCCACGGTAGGTGCGCTCTCGCCGGAAGCGGTTGAAGACTGGCGAACGCGCGTCAGCACCGACCCGAGACAGCAGTTCCTCTACCTTGATCAAGGGTTGGTGATCCTCGACGGATCTCGAGCCGATCAGGATTGGCGCGAGACGTCATCGCCGGTGCCGCAGACCGAGCCTTTCGAGCAGCGGCCGCTGATTGAGAGCCGCGACTACGTATTCAACGCTAACGACAGTTACTGGCTGAGTGACCCCGCGAATCCCGCCACGCCACTCTCTCCGCTGTATGGACCGACGCACTCTCCGCGCACTGTCAGAACGCGGATGAACGTAGAACTGCTCAGACCGGATAGTCCGCTGGGATACGCAGGAGAAGATGCGCTGTTCTCCATGGCTGAGGTGCAACGTGCGCTGTTTGCCAATGACAGCCTCACTGCACAATTGCTCCTGCCCGAGATCTTGGCTGCTTGCGCTAAAGACCCCCAGCGCCAGCTTGGCACTGACACTGTCGATATTTCAGCGGCCTGCGATGTGCTGGCCAATTGGGACCGCCGCTTTAACTTGGATTCACGCGGCGCAGTGCTCTTCAGAGAGTGGTTAACCCGGTATCCCTATAACGAGACTTATCTGGGCCGTGAGCTGTTCGACGTGCCCTTTAATCCCGCAAAACCCCTGACAACACCGTTCGGCCTCAAAAACGCCGATACAGCGCTCGATAAACTCGCCGAGGCCGTCGCGCTGATGGTTGGAGCGGGAGTGCCGCTGGACACGCCATTGGGTGAGCATCAGCGGGGGCATCGTATGAGCGAGACGTTCCCCATCCACGGCGGTAATCGCCGCGAGGGCATCGCTAATCTGCAGGTTTCTGCCACCCGGTACAGCAACCCGACTGAGACGCCCATTTACACGGGTAGCGACGCGTTCGTGGCCGACAGTGAGAGCCTGTCTGAAACGGGGTACAACGTGGTGCACGGGTCCAGCTTTATCATGACGCTGGCCTATACCGATGAAGGTCCGCAAGCACAGGCCATTCTGTCTTACTCTCAATCGGGTGATCCCGATTCGGACTACTTCAGCGACCAGACTCAGTTGTATCGTGCCAAGCTATGGCGCGATATTCTGTTTTCACCCGAGGACATTGCGCGCGACGCACTATCCGTGCAGACGATCACCAGCGGCGAGTCCACGGCCGGTCTTTGACGCCGCATCACCACTTATTGAATAGGTTTACCCACATGAAAAACCAAGCAAGTGCCTTTAGCCGCCAATGGGACTCGCTCCCGCGATCCATCGAGGTCTTACGACGCTCCGGTCGCGAGCTGGTTGATCGACTTAGTAGCCTGAAAACGCTGTGCCTCGCTGCAGCATTCGCACCCCTGATGCTGGTCGCCTCGACTGGCCAACTCGCAGCTGCGGAAACGCTGGATGCGAATGAGTCGGACCCCAGCAATATGGCGTGGATGGTGGGTTTCCCGCCCCCCGCTGATAAGGTGATTGCCTATCCCTCCAGCAACTACTTCAGCTTCCCACGACTGCGCTGGACCTTCTGTCATTTCAGAGAGATGCAGGCCACGCGCCGAGTGGGTCGGGGCCTTGGCCCTAGGTCAGTTCTGCCCGAGGCGCTCGACGTTAACATCGACGCACTCACTTTTTCGCCACTGGGTAGCGACAGCACCATGACCTGGCGGGAGAGCCTTGATGCCAACTACACCGACGGCATTCTGGTGATGCACCAAGGGCAGGTTGTGTATGAGTACTACTCAGGTTGCTTGGATGCGGAAGGCCGCCATGGTGCCATGTCGGTCACCAAATCCTTCGTCGGGACGGTGGCGGAGATCTTGATTGCTGAAGGCGCGCTGGATGACGCCAAGCTGGTCAGTCACTACGTGCCGGAGCTGAGTGACTCGGCGTTTGGCAGCGCCACCGTGCGTCAGGTCATGGATATGACCGCCGCCCTCGACTACAACGAAAACTACGCGGATCCCGAGTCCGACATCTGGCAATACGCGGCCGCGGGCGACCCCACCCCTAAACCCGATTCCTACACCGGCCCAGGCAATTTCTATGAGTTCCTGCAAGGTGTTGAGCAAGAGGGTATCCATGGTGATGCGTTTATTTACAAGTCGATCAACACCGATGCGTTGGCCTGGGTGATCGCGCGTGCGACGGGCAAGGATTTTATCGACCACCTCTCGGAGCGGATCTGGAAGCGACTCGGTATGGACCAGGAAGCTGACATGATGATCGATAGCCTGGGTACACCCTTCTCGGCGGGGGGCTTGAGCTTGTCACTCCGTGATGCGGCGCGCTTCGGGCAGACGCTACTGCAGAACGGTGAGTGGCAGGGCGAGCAGGTGATCCCGGCGGCCGCGGTGGCGTCGATCAGTGGGGGTGGCGACCCGGAAAAGTTTTCAGGGGCCGGCTACAAAACGTTGCCCGGAGGTAGTTATCGTAGTCAGTGGTGGGCACTACACAATGAAAATGGGGCATACAGTGCGCGAGGCATTCACGGTCAGGCCATCTATATCGACCCGGCAGCTGAGATGGTGATCGCGCGCTTCGCGACATTCCCCATCTCTTTTAATGCGGCTATCGACCCCACTTCACTACCCGCATATCAGGCGGTAGCGGACTATTTAGTGAGCAAAGCCGACTAGGGCAACGCCCCAGGCAATAGAGGGTATGTATTTCCGACCGGCACAGGTTCCTGCCGAGCGGTTTTTCAATTCACAGTCGCAATGTGCCCCACTGGTGATGGCAGGAGCCAGGAGGCCAGGTACAGCGGGTTCCACTAACTGATTAATGGGCGACTGGCAGGGCTTCAGATGCTGAGATCCCGGGTGTTGTAGTCATGGAGTGAGGCTTTGGCTTCCTCATTCCACTGGTACTCGAGTCCTTGCTGCAGGAAGGGTTGGTAGGCATAGGGTGTTTCGTCCGGGAAGCGCTGCCGTCTGGCGTCGATGCCGTAACCAATCACCTCGGAGCGTTTTGCAATGAGCGCCTCATCGAAAACCTGTGCTTCGTTGTGCGTTCCCGCGCCCATGACATTGAGCACTGAGCTCCGCTTGTGAAAACCCATGTTCACGGTAATGCGCGGTTCAAAACCGGAGTTGGGGAAAGAGCCGTGGACCAGCTGACGATTGCAGATGACTACGTCACCTGCGTCGCAAATCAGCGGTACCGTCCCGTCGATGCGCTCGCTACCCGATGCCGCGACAAGCCCCTTAATGTCGACTTTCCCTGTCTTATGGCTGCCCGGTAATACCCACACACCGTTCACTGCGGTGCTGCCATAGACCTGCGCCATGAAGTTGAAGCCGTGGATGTCTTGGTCGAAGTCAGGGCTGTCCCAATGGGTGGTACCGTCCTGATGCCAGGATACCGCCGCGCCAATACCCGGCTCCTTAATAAATAGCGCCTCGTTAAAAGGCGTGAAGTCTTCGCCGTTGATGGCCTCCGCGATGCGCAATAACTGTGGGTGGCCATAGACTCTAAGGCAGGTCTCGGAGAACTGCAGCGACCCCAACAAAATGAAGGCCGTCCAGTCCGGCGCATCGGCCGCCGCCTCGGGCTCAAGGAGTTTGACCTGATGCCGACCATTGGCCAGCTCAGTGCCACCGAGTGGATCACCGAGCGGTTTTGACCACAGCAGGGTCAGTGCGCTGCAGTCCGTGCCCAGACTTGGAGATCCGTCAGCTGCGAGAGTTTCTCCCGGTCCGGTGGGGAAGCGCTGTTTCATGGCTTCGAGATCTGCCTCAATGTCTTGCAACTCGTCGTTCTTGAGCACACCGGTAAAAACATAAAAGCCATATTTCCGATACGCGTCGAGAATGTGAGATGCCAGTTTGCCCTGGTCATCAAACACAATAGGGCCCCGATTCTCCATCTGGACGGCTTTTTCATGTCCGGCGATCAAGAAAGCACGCATCGCGTCGGCATCTTCGCCATAGTGCGCAGCGCAGGCGTTAATGGAGTCCATGTAGTCGATTCGCATCACGAGGGAGTCCTTTGTTAGCCTTGGAGCAAAAGGCTGGTTGTTGTGAGTACCCCGCTATTTTTATGATTAATAAAAAACGCAGTCAAGCCCCGAGGACTGGGACCCAGTGGTGACGCCATGACGGCTCGTGGCCACGCTACCCGGCAGGAAAACAAAGCGCGCCGCATGGAACGCATTTTGTCGGAGGCACGCAACCTGATTGCGGAAGAGGGTTTTGACGCGTTGACCATCAGCGAAGTGGCTGCCCGGTCAGAGGTCACGATCCCCACGGTCCATAACCTCTTCGGCAAGAAAAACGACTTGGTACTCGCCATTTTTCGGGGTTTGGTCGACAACATCGAAGCGGTTTTGGCTGGGCCCGAGCTTGCAGATCCGATTGCTGCGTCGGAAGCATTCATTGACCGGATTGTCGCGCTCTACCGATCAGACCAAGTGTTTTACCGCGCTGCGTTTATGGGGGGTGAACGGTTGGGGTTGTTTGAGCACGATACGAGCGGAGGTGTATTTGCTAAATCCGTCGCTGTGGCTGAAGGGTTATGCGCCCGTGCCTCGGCCGAGGGATATCTTCGGGGTCAAATAGCCCGAACGCTGCTCGCTCAACAGCTTTTCAATGCGCAGCGTCTGCCACGACAGGACTGGGTCAATGGTTACATCGATCTCGATACCTACCGGCAACAAGCTCTGGCTGGCATGTTGTTGACCTTTGCTGCTGATGCGACGCCCGCGCTGCATGAGCGCATAAGTGCCCGGTTGGCGCAGCTGATCCCCTAGCAAACCGTGTAAACGTGGGCTTCAATCAACTCCCCGGTGCTGAGCGTGACTTGTGTCAGTACCCGCTGATATTGCTCGCCTTCAAACGCATCGAGTTCCGCCCAAAAATCTGCAAGGTCAGGTGACGTTAGCACCTGACCACTGACCGGCGTGCCCGAATCTGTCAGTTTCAGCCCGGGGTAGCCAAGATCAGCGCCCCAGCCTGACTCAAAGAGCTGGCCGATCACTGTGCCTGGCTGCCATTCACCTGTCAGCTCGGCGAGCACGTCGGCGTTTGAGCAGCCCGGCTGTAGCGATCCGTAAACAAAAAGGTGTTGTATTGCGGTCAAGGTCACGCCGGAGTTCCTTCTGCATCGTTAGCTTTCAACTTATCTGGAGGGGGCGAGTTCAGTGTGCCTTGGTTTCCGCGCTCTTGCTTAAGATGAGCCCAAGCTGGCCGATGATGATGAACAGTGAGCCGGTAGAGAGTAGGAAGGGGTCAATGTAGATGGGATCGGCAAAAGTGAATGCACCCTTTGAGATCTTCACCCAACCCATGAAGTTCTGATTCACCGCCACGACGGCGCCGAGAAAGCCGATGACCGAGGATACGTATTGGCTCACCCAGTGGTGAGCAAAGGGCAGAATCATCATCAGGCCCAGCAGCATAATGACGGTGCGCTGCACCCGGCAGTACGGGCAGATATACACCGTGCCCGCGAACTCCATCATCCAGGCGCCGCCGCCAATGAGGATGGCCACAATGCCTAATAGGCGCAGGCGGCGTTGCCAAAAGGAAAGATCCAAAATGTTCATGTTCTACTCAGCTCGATCGCTGACAGACTCACGCTGCTTCCTGGTTGTCATCCTCAGGAGTGGCTTGATCACCTTGAGCGGACTCTAGCTGTGCCTCAAGCTCCTTCACCTTCAATTCAAGCTCGGCTTTTTCGGCTTTCGTCTGGCTGAGTGACTTCTGCAGCTTGTCGGCAGCTATGGTTTTCTCAGCCAGCTTCTTTTTATTGCTGTCGAGATTTTTGCGCAGTCGCTGCGGGTCATACTTCTTCATTTCAGCGAGCTCTGCTCGCTCTGCAGCCAAATCTTTTTGCAGTGTCTTCAGCCGGCTTTTAGCGGCCGCAACTTCTTCTTTCATATTTTCCGAGCGATTGTGCAACTCGCGGTTCCGCTGCTCTAACGCTTGAGTGTCGCTTGATTTACCCGAGAGCTCCGTGATGGTTGCTAGCTGTGTGGCGATGGTTTGCTCCAGTTCGGCGACTTTGTTTTCCAGAGCGGCCTTGTCGCGATTCAACTCCGCCATCGCGCTGTCTTTATCGTCGAGCTGCTGCTGATACTCGCCGCGGAGTTGGGTTTCCAGTTCAATTATTTTTTCCAATTTGTTCAGTGAAAGAGTGTCGCTCATTAACCTGCCTATTACCTGTTGGATTAGTCATGCCTCGCCCGCGTGCGGGGAAGCGGTGCTTATTTTAGGACTCTGCGCGGCGTGCAGTCGCCGAAATTCGTCTCGCGACCATTTACTAAAAATTGCTGTTGCCGCCCGAAGCAGCACCGTTCCTGCGATTTCGCATAAATGGTGGGCCCAGTAGGACTTGAACCTACGACCAATCGATTATGAGTCGACTGCTCTAACCAACTGAGCTATGGGCCCGCGAGGGCGCGTAGTTTAACAGAACCCTCGCTAGCTGAGTGGTGTCGTTAGTCGTCCAGATCTGCTGCGCTATGCCGTTCGGGGAGCCGCTTCGCTTCATCTCCCCAAACCCGGTTCACCCGTTGGCCACGGCGCACTGCTGGGCGCTCCTGAACCGCTGTGGTCCACCGCTGCACGTTCTTATACGAGCCCACATCGAGAAATTCACCTGACTCATACAGCATGCCCATGGCGAGTGCGCCATACCACGGATGAATAGCAATATCGGCAATGGTGTACTCGTCACCACAGATGAACTCTCGCTCGGCCAGATTGCGATCCAGGACATCCAGTTGCCGCTTCACTTCCATCGTAAAGCGATTAATGGGGTACTCCAGTCGCTCTGGCGCGTAGGCATAAAAATGCCCGAAGCCGCCACCCAAAAAGGGTGCGCTGCCCATTTGCCAGAACACCCAGGAAAGGCACTCGGCGCGCGCGCTGAGCTCAGTCGGTAAAAACTGTCCGTGCTTCTCAGCGAGGTACATCACTATCGCGGCGGACTCAAATACGCGGGTTGGGGTCGGGGTGCTGTGATCGATCAGGGCAGGAATTTTGGAGTTTGGGTTGGCGCTCACGAAGCCACTGGAGAACTGATCGCCCTCCATGATGTTCACCAACCAGGCATCGTACTCCGCCTCTTCAATACCGAGTGCGAGCAGCTCCTCCAACATCACGGTGACCTTGACGCCATTGGGCGTCGCCAACGAATAGAGCTGTAACGGATGTTCTCCAACCGGCAAGTCTTTGTCATGTGTCGGGCCTGCGATCGGACGGTTGATCTTGGAGAAGCGATTCTCTTCTCCGTCCTGATCCCATTGCCATACCTTTGGGGGTGTGTAGGTCGGTGATTCTTTCATGGTGTAGTTATCGTACTCGTCAGGGGTAGGGTAAAGCTCTTCTTCAGACATCATGTATCCCGTCTATTCAGTGGGTTATGCCTTCGCATCAGAGTTGGTAGTGATAGTCGAGCCTCGCAATGAAGCGGCCCTGAAGCGCTCTAACGAGCCAGTTGCATGGCTGTTGCGAAAGGCCATAACAGTATCAGTCCAACGCCTGTTGCTGAGAGGGCGGATAACCTCGATCAGCCCCGCGGCGGCAGTCCGTGCACCATGGTAAGGAACTTCAGTTCCGTGCCCGCGCGGCGGTGCTCGCTCAGTGCCTGATAGTCAGGATCGTTGTACCACGCCACCGCATGCGCCTCGGAGGGGAACGTAAACATCACCATCCGGCCCTCGCGCGGGTCGCTACCCTCAAAAGTCACTGTGTTGTCGTCGTAAGTAAAGAAAGTGCCCTCGTGGCGCTTAAGGATGGGGAAGAAGCCTTTCTCATATTCACGGTAAGTGGCGGCATCGTGCACGGTGAAGTTGGCAACTACATAAACGGGAACGTCTGACATCGTATTCTCCTTATAAACCCGCGTGCCAAGCGGCGACCGCTTGGCCGATCTCCTGCGGGGAGTCCTCTTGCACAAAGTGTAAGCCTTTTACCGTGACCTCAGTCTGGTTGGGCCAACTGCGGCAGAACTCGCGTTGCTTGCCCACGAGGATGGAGCCCGGGTCTGCGTTGATAAATAGCTTGGGGATATCGGTGCTGGCCATAAAGTGTGCATAGGCGCCTACCAATTCCACCATGTGCGCGGGCTCGCCGTCGATGGGGATCTGTCGCGGCCAGTTCAGCGTCGGCTGCCGGTTTTCGGGCGTATCAAAGGGCGCGCGATAGGCCGCCATTTCGTCTTCAGAGAGCTCTCGCATAATGGAGCTGGGCAACACGGCTTCGACGAACATGTTGCGCTCGAGCACGAGGTCCTCACCCTTGGGCGAGCGGAAGCCTTTGAAGATACCCCGTGCGCTCTCCGGCCAGTCTTCCCAGGTGACGGGCGCTACAATGGCCTCCATGTAGGCAATGCCTTTAACCGTATCGGGGTTGAGGCGCGCCCAGTGAAAGCCGAGGCCGCTACCCCAATCGTGAATCACGAGCGTCACGTTCTGATCGGCACCGATGCTGCGTAATAGACCATCGAGATAATCAAAGGCGACCTCAAAGCGGTACCGGTCAGGTCCCTCGCTCGCAGGTAGTTTGTCCGAGTCACCCTGACCAATCAGATCGGGCGCGATCACACGGCCACAACCCTCCAGCTCGGGGATGATGTTGCGCCACAAAAAGGACGAGGTGGGATTGCCGTGCAAAAGCACAATAGGGTCGCCGCTACCTGCCTCGAGGTAGGCGATGCGCTTTCCGCTTACTTCGGCGAATTGTTGGGTCGCGGGCATAGTCGGGTTCTTCTGTTTTTAAATCACTCTAGCGGTGGCGGCTACTGCAATTGCCAGCGCTTGGTTCAGTTAGTCAAAGCCAACATGTACTCCGCTACCAGCTGCCGCATGGGTTCTGACAAATGGTCTTGCGGCGGCATGGTCGGGAAATCCGGGCGCTTTTTCTCGGGGTTCGCGATATAGGCGGCGATGCTACCTGCATCCTCCCCGTACTGGGCCTGAATCGCGAGGGTGGGCGGGCCAATTAAGCGCACATTGTAGGCATGACAGCCCGCACAGATGCCTTGATAAACCAGCTCGGCGCCCGATGCGTCAACGGTGATGACACGGGGGGCAGCGGGTTCGGGCAGCATCTTGGTGGTGAGCCCTCGGGTGGAATCTACGGGTTCGCGCCCGGCAATCGCGTCGTTTGCTCGGATAGTGGGGCTATCGCAATCTGCCCAGTCATCGACGCCATGTGTCCGATAGGCGCCGCGCCGGGAGATACAACTGCCTCGCTCCGCCGCGGTCGCGCCTTGATAGGCGAGGATGTCGGGGCCAGTCGTCGAGAACTTGGTGAGCATCAATAGCTTCATCTCGCCCTCGGGCAAGGCACCGTTATTGAACATCACGTTATCCCGGATTTGCACCGCGTCGGGATTCGGGTCAGAGCCGGTGTCGGTGGCGATCTCGGTCACGAAATCCTGACTGGTGATGATGATGCCGGCGTTATTGTTTCCGGTGATCACGTTGTCCTCGATGATGACCTCATCGCCGGACATGACGATGATCCCGCTGCCCGCCGGGATCTGAGAGACTAGCGAGCCCGGGATGCCGAAGTTCGGGGTGTTGTTGTCGATCACAAAGTTGCGACGAATGATCGCGTCGTAGGAGCTCTTGATCGGTAGTCCGGGTGTGATGAACACCAAAATGCCACCGGTATTGTTCTTCGCGAGGTTTCCCTCCACCAGCACATGGCGGCTGTTTTCGATCTCGATGCCTGCAACGTTGTCGAACACCTGATTGTTGCGTACATCGATGTAGTCGCTCATACCCACATAAATAGCGGCATCTTCGATGCCAGAGAGGATGTTGTTCTCGATCAGGCCGTTTTCGCCGAACTCGGGGAAAATGCCGTATACGCCAGAGTCGATAACCCAGTTATTGCGGATCGAGAAGTTATTGCCCGCCTGGCCCATGATGGCGTTGCCTTTGTAGTGCGTGATCTTGAACCACTCCACCGAGAAGCCATTGCCGCTGTAAAGGATGGCGTCGTTGAGCTGCTTCTTCCCATCGAGATGTGGCCAGCTGTCGCCCTCAACGACGCCGCGCAGCGTAATGTCGTCTTTGTCGACATACACCGTCTCGCTGTAGAGCCCCGGGTACACCAGAATCTCATCGCCGGGGGCCGCGCGGTTGACCGCATCCTGAATGCGATCCCCTTCGCGGACTTCGATGATCGCCGCCTGCGCCACCGATGCAAAGACAGACAGCACCAGCGCCGAGATGACGACTCGGGCGATACCCCGGTGAGTGCCCCGGTCAATGCCCCGGTCAATGCGGTGTGGGTGCTTTGTGAGCGTATTCATTGTTCGCCCCCCATGGGCTGTTCCGTTGCGTCTGGCAGTTGGGTGGTCTGGACCGGTATCCCTTACGAGGCCGACCCCACTAACCGTTTGCGCCAGCGACATGCAATTTATTATTCGTCTGAGCAATCGTGCCTTTATTGTGCCCCAAAGCCATCGCTATTGCCCGCCATGGGTTTCTGCCCCTGTGTCACGGGTAGCCCTGAAGGCACCACCTTGGGGATCTCGGGCATAAAGGCTTCATCGGTCAGTGCGCCCATAAATGTGGTGAGTGAGGTGATCTCTGCATCGGTCAGCCTGGGCTCCCAGATATGCCAGTGAATCATCACCGACTCGCCTTCTGGCACTTCATGACCCCTGCCGCCGGTATAAAAGCGCGCAGCGTCCTCCAGTGTCGGCTTTTGCCCGCGATGCATATAAGGCGCTGTCCGCACGATGTTCCGCAGGCTGGGCACCCGGAAAGCGCCGCGCTGGCTGGCATCTCCGGTGATGGCTTCGGCACCCGTATCGATCAATTCGCCGGGCGCGTCAGCTACCCCCAGCACGGCCAGCTGCTGATTAGTGAAGAGCGGAGGCGTGTGGCACTCGGCGCAGCGAGCAACGAATGAGCGAAATACATTCAGCCCGGCAATTTCTGCGTCAGTTAGCGCCTCGTGGTACCCATGTGCATACAGATCGTAGCGGCTGTTCAGTGAGATCAGTGAGCTCTCGAATGCAGTGATCGCGGTGTAGATCTGATCGAGCGCAATGGGCGAGCGACTAAATGCTTGTTCAAATAATGCCCGATAGACGGGGTTTGCGTTCAGCGTAGTCAGGAGTTGCGTTGGCGTGTTGCCCATCTCAAAGGGAGAGTAGAGCGGCCCCTGCATTTGCTCCTCGAGGCTGCTTTTTGAGCCATCCCATAGCAACGTCGAGAGAAATCCCACGTTCCACAGGCTAGGCGCTGAGCGCGGTAGCACCTGCCTGTGAATACCGACGGCTTGCCCGCGGCCATCGGCAAACCCTTTTGCAGGGTCGTGACAGCTGGCGCAGGAGACAGAGCCATCGGCTGAGAGTATCGGGTCAAAAAACAGGTAGCGGCCCAGATCGATTTGTTGTGGTGTAAAGCCCTCGCGTAACGGCGGCAATCCCGTCTTTAGGCCGCCAACGCCCGCGTCGCGTAGCGAGCGATATTCCCGATAACGATTGCGCAACACACACCCACCGTCTTGATTCTCAAAAGAGGCGGGGCAGATGTCGCCCAGCTGGAACGCTGGAGTGGCCGAGGTCTCTCCATGCGCGATCAACGGAGCCGCCAGGCTGAGCAGCACCCAAGGCGTTAACAGTCGGCGTCTCCCCGATGCTGCGCGTTGACGGCTTCGTTGGTATCGGTTGTGAGCTGTCGTGCTGAGAGATCGGTGGGGCTCACTCGGACCGGTGTAACGGGTAGGAGCAGACGGAGTGGGAGTGAGTGGTGAAGAAGTTGCGCGAGTCCCGGTAGTTAGGTGTAGAAGAGCGTAGGCGAGCGAGATCGCGGCTTGGCGTAAATGAATATCGGGGCGCATAATCATGCGCGCCACTATAAGGTAACTAGAGCGCGCGTTGCGGTGGCAGTGTGGCGATAAAAGCGATGACATCGTTGATATCGTCGCTGTTGGCCAGTGCCGGCGCAAGCCGCGCCATTTGCGCCCCATAGAAGTCATCGGGGTGTGTGCCGCGGAGCCCGTCCAGATAGCTTTCGTAGGAAGATTTGAGATACCAGTCATTCACGCCCGCGAGAGCAGGGGCGCCTAGGGCGTCATTGCCTTGCGCAATGCCGCCGTGGCAGGCGCTGCAGATGTTGATGTAGTAGTCCTCGCCCCGCGCCGCGTCGCCGCGCAGTGTTGCGGTTGGTACTGCGGGCGGCAGTTCCGTGGTGATGAGCTGGGCAAGGTTGGGGATATCAGCCTCACTCAAATTGGCGACGCTTAACGCCATGCGCTTCCCGGAGTTATCGCCGGCTGCTGCTCCGCGAACCCCGCTGACAAAATGGTTGAGTTGCCGCGCAATGTAGTCAGCGGAGAACTGGGTGAGCCCCGGTGCACCGAGCGCCTTGTTACCTTCACCTGCGGCGCCATGACAGGCAGCGCATTGTCCCTGCCAAATCGTGGCACTAGGCGAGCCCGTGAGCGACACGGTCATCGCGCCCGAGGGGGTTACTGCCATTGAGCTCTCTGAGGTATCGCTACAACTGGCTAATGTCCCTATGAGGGCGAGCAGTGTGGCGAGGCGGGGCATGAAGTGGCTTACTCGTCGAGGAAGCTGCGCAGGTAGTCAGACCGCGTGGGGTGGCGCAGCTTGCGGAGCGCCTTGGCTTCGATCTGACGGATCCGCTCACGTGTCACATCAAACTGTTTGCCGACTTCTTCCAGCGTGTGGTCGGTGTTCATATCGATACCAAAACGCATGCGCAGCACCTTGGCTTCGCGGGCGGTCAGGCCACCGAGTACTTCACGGGTTGCTTCCGTCAAACCCTCTTCGGTCGCAGACTCAACCGGCGACGCAATGGTGAGGTCCTCGATGAAGTCACCCAGATGCGAATCTTCATCATCGCCGATGGGCGTTTCCATCGAGATCGGTTCCTTGGCGATCTTGAGGACCTTGCGCACCTTGTCCTCTGGCATGTCCATGCGCTCACCAAGCTCTTCGGGGGTAGGCTCTCGGCCCATCTCCTGCAGCATCTGACGAGAGATACGGTTCAGCTTGTTGATCGTTTCGATCATATGAACCGGAATACGAATGGTGCGGGCCTGATCGGCAATCGATCGGGTAATGGCCTGACGGATCCACCAAGTGGCGTAGGTCGAGAACTTATAGCCGCGTCGATACTCAAACTTGTCGACCGCCTTCATCAGGCCGATGTTGCCTTCCTGAATGAGATCGAGGAACTGCAGACCGCGGTTGGTGTATTTCTTGGCGATCGAGATCACCAGACGCAGATTCGCCTCAACCATTTCCTTCTTGGCGCGACGCGCACGGGCCTCGCCCATACTCATTTTACGGTTGATCTCTTTAATCTCGGCAATAGAGAGCCCGGTCGCCTCTTCTACGTTGGCGATCTGTCGCTGCAAGCGTTGGATCTCGTCCTTGTGGAGCGTGATCTTGGCGCCAATGTCTTTCTTGCGCGCGATGCGGCCTACCCAGCGAGCGTCGCTTTCCGAGCCCTGGAAGCTCTTGATGAACTCTTTTCGGTCCATGCGGCATTCGCGGACAACTATGCGCAGAATTTCACGCTCGGGTTCCCGGACTGCGGTCAGCGCAATGCGCGCTTCATCGATCAGCGGGTCAAAGACTCGCGGCGTGAGTTTGAAGAATTTGAAGAGTTCGCCGAGCTTGTTCATCTCGGTGACGGCGTCCTTGTGACCTCGACCTTTGGCTGCGATGGCTTTTTCCGTTTTAGTGCACTGGCGCTTCAGTGCAGAGAAGCGCTTTTTCGCCTCTACAGGGTCAGGACCAACCGGACCTTCCTCTTCTTCGTCATCCGACTCGCCTTTCTGCTCAGCAGCTGCCGCCATTTCGGATGCTGAAGGCACGTGCTCAGCGGGGTCTAGGTAGCCGATCATCACGTCGGTTAGCTTCCGTTCCTCTTTAGCAACGAGGTCGTATTCGTTGCAGAGCTGCCGGACAACATTAGGGTAGTGCGCCAGTGCTGCCATCAGCTCCCGGATGCCTTCCTCGATCCGCTTGGCGATGATGATCTCGCCCTCACGGGTGAGCAGCTCTACCGTGCCCATTTCGCGCATGTACATGCGCACAGGATCAGTTGTGCGGCCTGCTTCCTGCTCAACGGCAGCCAGCGCGGCAGCCGCCTCTGCAGCGGCGATTTCGTCCGCCGAGCGATCGCCCTCGGTCATCAACAGCTCGTCGGCGTCGGGCGCCTGCTCGAACACCTGAATACCCATGTCGTTGATCATCTGAATGATGTCTTCAACCTGATCGGGATCAGAGATGTCCTGAGGGAGGTGATCGTTGACTTCAGCGTAGGTCAGGTACCCTTGCTCTTTTCCCTTAGCAATCAGGGCTTTAAGTAGAGATTGCTGATGCACTCGGTCGGTCATGCGGAGCCTGCGTGGGTGTGGCCAAAAAATAGCCGGCGAGTATAACGGCTTAGGGCCCCAATCACCAATGCGCCGGGCGGGAAAATGCCCCCCGTTCCGAGCCGCCTCATGACCATTATTTGCAGGGTTATCACGGGCTTGGCGATGACCGTAGAGCGTAGGTTAGATGTGTGACAACCGTCTGGCCGGGCGATGTGTTCGGCAGTCAGTTTTTGCCAGAGAGAGACCGGATCTCCTGCGTCAGGCTCAGTAACTGCTGTTTCTCGTCTTGAGTGAGCTCGCCATAGGGCTTGCGCTTCAGTGCATCGAACTGCCGCCGCGCCGCATCCAGCGCCGGGTGGCGATTAAGCTTCTCAACCAGCGCCGTACAGAGCGCTTCCAAGCCCGCGTCGTCCTCAATACTCTCGCGGCCCGCAAGCGCATTCAGGAAATCCCCCTCCGGCGTGCCGAACCAGAAACCCAATAGTGCGGCGGTGGTGACTTCGGGATATTTTTGGATGTGAGCGACTACCTCGGCGAGGAGCACCGCGTCGCGACTGCCCTCCGAGACCAGCAAAGCCTCGGGTACATGCCTCACCAGAGTGGGTTTCAGTACCAACAGCCCCAGGAGGCGATGCACGGGATTCAACGAGCTGGGTGATAGGCCCTCCAGTGCAGGCTCGTCGACGGGTATAAAGTCCTCGGGCGGGGGTTCCTCGGGGTCGATGGGCGGTGGCGCCTCCATCGTGGGCGGAGGCGCTGTCTCTGTGATGTCAGGCCGGGGCGCCGGTGGCGGTTGTAACCGCTTGAGGCTCTCCACATCGATCCCGGTTTTGTCTGCGAGGGCCTGATACATCAGGGTTTTAAAAACGCCCTCAGGAAGTCGGTGTAAGTGTGGTGCCGCCAGTTTCGAGAAGCGCGCCCGTCCATCCATGCTCTCGATATCCAGGCCTTCCTCCAGGTGCTTGAATAAAAACGTTTCAAGGGGATCGGCGTGGTCAAAAAGATTCTCCAGGTAGGCTTTGCCCTTGGCCCTGACCAGCGTGTCTGGGTCCTCACCTTCGGGCAGGAACAGAAACTTCGCCTGACGCCCGTCCTGCATGGCGGGGAGCGTGGCTTCAAGACCCCGAAACGCGGCCTTTCGGCCTGCATCGTCGCCGTCAAAACAGAACACGACTTCGGGCACGATCCGGAACAGCCTTTCCAGGTGGGTTTCGCTGGTCGAGGTGCCGAGGGTGGCAACCGCATACGGGATGCCGTGCTGCGCCAGCGCAATCACATCCATGTAGCCTTCTACCACCACGATGCGCTCGAGACGGCGGGGATATTTGCGTGCCTGCCATAAACCATAGAGCTCGCGAGATTTCTGAAAAACGGGTGTCTCGGGGGAGTTCAGATATTTGGGCTTGTCGTCTCCGAGCACGCGGCCACCAAAGGCAATGACGCGGCCACGCTGGTCCTGTATCGGGAACATCACCCGCTCACGAAAGCGGTCGTAGGTGCGCCCCTTGTCGTTGGTTACCAACATGCCTGATTTCTTGAGCAGTTCTTGAGCGGCCTCATCTTTACCGTTTGCCTGCATCAGGTTGTCCCAGCCCGCTGGTGCAAAGCCGATCCGAAAGTCGCGGGCAATCTCGCCCGTCAGGCCGCGGCCTTTCAGGTAATTCACGACTTTGTGGCGCTCCGCGTGTTGTCGCAGGGCGTGCTCGTAGAACTTGCTCGCGTGCTCAAGCGATTCATAAAGCGGTTTGTTCTGATCTTTTGGGGGTTCCCGGCCGCTGCGGGCGTCATCTTTGGGTACTTCAAGGCCCACGCTTTGCGCAAGGCCCTCGACCGCCTCGCGGAAATCGAGCCGCTCGTAGTCCATCACGAACCCAAGCGCGTTACCCCCGGCGCCACAACCAAAGCAGTAGTAGAACTGCCGCTCGGGGTTCACCGAGAAGGAAGGCGTTTTCTCGTCGTGAAAGGGGCAGCAGGCGCTGTAGTTCTTGCCCGCTTTCTTGAGCTTCACGCGGCGATCAATGACCTCGACGATATCAAGGCGATCCAGTAGATCATCGAGGAAAGCTTGCGGAAGTCGTGCCACGGTTTGGTCGTCGGAGTCGCTCATTCACGAGCGGTGCCGGTGGCAGCCCGTGCGGTTAATCGAAAAGTGCGTTGCTTGAAAGAGTCAGTGTGAACCGCTCACTGGGGGAGGGCAAGCGCTGTCGCGGGCTGTGTCCTGCCGTTGGCCCGGCGGAAGTTTCAGGCGCCGAGTTTGGCCCTCACACGTTGGGAAACTTCGCCCATGTCTGCGCGACCCTGGAGCTGCGGCTTCAATTTGCCCATTAAGGGCCCCATGGCCGCCATGCCTTCCGCATCGATGCCAGCAAGCGCTTCGTCGATGAGCGCATCGATTTCATCGGCAGAGAGTTGGGCGGGCAGGAATGTCTGAATGATCGCAATCTCGGCATCTTCGACATCAGCCAGTTCAGGTCGATTGGCATCGCGGTATTGGGTAGACGAGTCACGGCGCTGCTTGACCATTTTGTCCATGATCGCGATCGCGCGGGCGTCATCGATCTCGATACGCTCGTCAACTTCAACACGTTTGAATTCGGCCTGAATCAGGCGAATGGTGGCGAGGGTTTCTTTCTCACGGGCCTTCATTGCAGCCTTCATGGCTGCCTTGACCTGTTCGACGAGAGAAGTGTCACTCATAGGGAGTGCGGGGGCGGGTGGCGGAGTGCCATGCCCGCAGAATCAGTAGAGACGCTGACGCTTGCGATTCTCGCGCATCACCTTTTTGGCGTGGCGCTTGACCGCAGCCGCTGCGGCACGCTTGCGAATGGTGGTCGGCTTCTCGTAGTGCTCGCGCTTGCGAACCTCGGCAATGAGGCCGGCTTTCTCGCAGGAGCGCTTGAAGCGACGCAAGGCGACGTCAAAGGGCTCGTTTTCTTTAACCTTAATAGAAGGCATTCATCTGTC